>Ga0209829_10000628_pt1 | contig 31143 bp, 53 predicted proteins | sample C_140205_EF_Meta_FD_187311 | JGI IMG/M metagenome (GOLD analysis project Ga0209829, IMG submission 187311) | Freshwater microbial communities from Lake Croche, Canada to study carbon cycling - C_140205_EF_MetaG (SPAdes) (version 2) | ecosystem: Environmental > Aquatic > Freshwater > Lake... | reverse complement strand
CAAAGCCAATTTGAAGTTATCTATACCCATAAACAATTTGATATTGTCTTTGTCTGCAATTCTTGCTGGTACTGCTGCGTAGATAGCATCTAAAATAGTACCAATATTAGTAGAAGTTACCGCAGTTACTGAACCAGTATTACCACTTACAAATGCAGCACTATCAGTAATAACCTTTAATAAACCATCAAATTTGTTGGTGTTAGGGTTAGTGTTAGCAGTTGCAGTAGTACCTTGCCACATTGCAATTTCCAATTTTTCAGCAATGTTCTTTGATTTTTCCATACCGATTTGTTCTTCAAAAGGAACAGCAGTTGGTGAACCTGGTGCAATTTGTGTTTGCATCCATTTTGCTTCAAGTGTTTTAGGACATAAAGGTTCTTCAACTTTAATTTTACCTACTGTGATAACACGTTGTGTGAAGTTTGTTACACCACTTGGAGAATATCCACATCCATCAGTTTGGAAGTAAACATCAGAAGAAAGAATGTTCAAAGCAGCAGCAGATTTTACACCTACTTGTACTTGACCAGCATCGTACAATAATTTAGCAGTCTTACCACTAAATAATGCTTTTACCAACAAATCGGTAGATTGTTCGTTGGTATAGTTAGTTAAACCAGTTACGTTAAATGACATATTTTTATTTTTTTAGTTGTTGTGCAAATTTTTTGATGTTCTCAAATTGTTGGTCTTTTTTAGACAATTTAGTTTGGTCTACATTTATAGGTGCTTCACTCGGTAAATTAGCAACTCTTTCTACCAAATCAACAGTTTTGCTAAATGCTTCGCTTTGGTTTTCAAGACTTGAAACTACTTTGTTTAATGCTTCAGTTAAAAAAGAAATTTTGTTTTCTAAACTTGCAACTACTTCGTCAAATTTCTCAACGGTTGCAAATTCTTTTGCCATTTCGGTTGTAGGTTGCATACCAGGTGTTTCAATTTCAGCTGGTTCTACAATTTCAGTTACTACACCACCAACAGTAGTTACTAATGTACCATCTTCAAGTTCGTGCGTTGCGTCAGGTGCTGGAATATCACCATCAGCAGATTGTACTATAATAGTACTTCCAACCACTAATTGACCATCCCATTTGATTACTGTGCCATCAGTCAAAACGGCACTTTCCATTTTAACTTCTTCGTTATTGAAATTGAATTTAGACATCAATTCTCTAACTTCTTTGATTAAATCTTTTGTGTTCATTTTTATATAAATTAGTTTTATGTGTTTTTTGTTGCATTTTTTATGTGCTTTTGTAAAATATCTTTCAATTGTGAAAGAAATTGTATTTCTGCATTGATAGGAAAGTTAAAGAATCCTTCTACACTAAACCCATTCCAAGTACCATCTTTGCATTTTAGCCATACCCCTTCGTCTTCTACAAGGTAACTCACAAACCAACTGCCGTCTTTGGCATCTTCAAATCCTTTTGGTGGCATAATTCCACGTTCAAAGTCTAATAAATAGCTTTCAAATAGTGTGCATCCCTCAATTGGTTGAGCGTGATCGGTATTGACTGCATTGTATTTGTTGTTTAAAGCCCATTTTTTTGCAATTTTAAAGATAGTTTCTTTGTCAAATACTACATAGTACTCGCCTTTTTCTTCATCACGTCTGTAAATAGGCAAGTCAGCATACATTGCAGCACCGGTAATGATGCGTTTTTCTTCGTTTTGAATAGCAAACTTTGTTTTCGGTTTCTTAATTTGCTTAATATAGTTGGGTAAATCTTTGACAATGATGTCAAATTTTGCACCTATACTTCCAAGTGCATCAATTACGTCTTGGTTATTGTCGTAGTGTTTTGTAATTCCAAGTTCTTTTATTTTGTCAACTTTTGCACTATTGCTACCAGTTGCATAAACACGACTTTCAGCAATCCCTAAATCATTTGCAACACTTAACATTCCTTCTTTGTTATCACGTGCAGAAATAATGTAAACAATAGAACCACTTTCTATTTCTTGTTTTGCAAGTTCTTTGCCGTGTGCAGTAGATAAGGTATCATCGTAGTCAAAACTTACTTTGTCGCCTTGTGCGAAGTTTTTGTTGTCCCACATTGAATTGCAAATAGCAACTGCTTGTTCACTATCCTTACCTTCGTCAATTACGTACTTTATGCACTTGGGTATAAATTCTTCTTTTGTTTCACCTGAAGTTGGTTGTAAAAATTCTATTTTATTAAATGCTAAAAAGTTCTTTTGTATTGCAGGATTTTCAACAAGTGAAATAAAGTCTATGCCACTTTCAAAGTCAAATTCGTCAATTGATAATTTGTATATTGGTAAATCCATATTCTATAAATTAGTATTATTGTGAAATTGTTGCATTATTCTACTACGCTTATTGCTTGGTTATTGCTTACCCTACGTTGTGTTCGTGTGATATCACCTTCGGTAACATATACTTTACGATTTTGTGTAAGTGATTCATTTGTATTTAAAGTTGACATACGTGGTGCAAATGATTGCATTGTGCCTTGACCACTTGCTTGTGATGGGTTTGTTTTATCAATTGATTTACTTTGATAAGAAGTACTGCTAATCTTTTTTAAGTTTGCAATACCTACTGCAATTGCAGCACCCATTTGTACATAAGGATATGCTGGAAATACTTCAGTCAAAGGTGATGCAAGTCCCGTTGTAAAAGCATTTTGTGCACCTTGAATAGTTGACAAAATAGTACTTGCATATTTTAATGCTTTGTCAGTTTCAAATGCTTTCTTTTGCTCTTCTTCACTACTACCAGCATAAGCAGAATTTAATTCACTAATTGCATTTAAGGAATCACCAATGCCTTTGTAAATATCATCTTGTATTTGTTTTTTCTTAGCTAAAAGTTTTTCTTGTTCTGCAATTTCTTTATCGGTAAATTCAGTTTTCTTTTGTGAAATTTGTTCTGCAAGTGCTAAATCAGTTACTCCTAATCTTTTCTTTTCATCATATTGTGCTTGTAAACTTTTTAGTTCAAGTTTTGCAATTTGTTCTTTAGTTTTAGTTTGGTCTGTTAAATTTTTATCACGTTCTTGAATGAAATCTATTTCTTTTTGATATTGTTCTTTTATTTGTTGTATATCTGCTGCAATGTATTTTTCTTTTGCTGCCTTAATTTCTTCATCTTTCTTTTTAGCATCATCAATAATTTTTTGATCATTTGCTTTTGTAAATTCATTAACTGCTTTTAATCTTTCAATTTCATTTGTTTCTCTTAAAGCAGAATATTTAAGATTAATTGCAGTTCTTGCTGCATCTGTTATATTTTCTTGTTTTAATTCTTGGTCTTGTCCTTCTTTTAAACGTGATAAATTATTTGCATATTGCGTTGTAATTAAGTCTAATCCTTCAGTTGCATTTGCTTCATCTAATTTACGTAATGCTTCATATTTTTCTTGAACTGCTTTTAATTGTTTTGCAGCAGCATCTTTTTGTTTTGCTTCTTGCTCTAAACGTAATTTTTCTGCTTCTTCTGCTGCTTTTGCGTCCTGGTCTGCAGTTTCTTTAATTACTTCGGATTTTAAATTTAAAATAGTAGCAGTATTTTTTACTATGGCAATTTCATTTTCTTTGCGAATTTTATCTATTTTATCAAATGCCTCTTGTTCACTTTTAGACATTGTATAATTTAAATCCGTCAAATGTTCAAGATTTGCTTGTTGTACCCTTAATTCAGCAGTTGAAATTTCAAGTGTTTGATTTGCAATTTCTAAATTCTTTATTTTAATATCATTAATTTCTTTTAATGATTTACCTTGTGCTTTTAATAAATCTGTTTCTGCTTCAATGCTTTTACTTGTTAAATCCATTGATGTTTTTAAAGCATCATTAGACTTTGTTAAATCATCTGCTTTGTCTGCATCACTTTTAACTGAAAGCCCTAATTCATCCATATGAGTAATTAGATATCCTACGGCAACAACTAATGCACCAATACCAGTAGAAATAAGAGCAGCTTTTAACGAACTAAATCCTTTAATTAATAATTGTATACCATCTTTTGCAAGTGCTTTAAATTGCCCCGACATTTGCCTTATGCTATCAATTCCATCTGCAAATGCCATTGCACCTTGTACCCTTGCAAGTTGTTTAGTCAAATCATCACTTTCACCACCAAACAATGCCATTGCTCCTTGTGCAGCTTCAAACCCACGTGCAATTCCAGTTGCAATAGTACCAATTTTTTGAAAATTATTTGCAGTTACTCCTTTTACTTGGCTATTGAAATCTTCTATTTTATGATTTAATTTACCAATTTCTTTTTGTGCTGCAATTGCTTCAGGACTAAATGCCCCAAAATTTTGTACAATTTTTTCAGCTTCTTTTCGTGCTTCTAATAATTGTTCTTTAAAACTTTTTACAGTTGTATCTGCACCATTCTTTGGTACAACTTCGATTTCTATTGCTGCGGTTGATTTTGCCATTTTGTTATACGATTACGATATAAGATGTGCCAGTTGATATAAATTGACGTGAAGTTTTATCTGCTGTGATTACGTTTGTTGTTACTCCGTCTATTAAAATAGAACCATCACCTGCACTAACTGTTACTGAATTTATGATTCCCAGTTTTTTAATTACAAATACTTTGCCTTTATTTGTAGATGGTGTTGGTAGCACTACTGATATATTACCAAGTGTTGTTGTTGCTATAATTAAGTAGTCATCATAAACGCAAGTGTACGGGGAATTCGTACTGTTGATTTCTATTACGTTACCACCACAACTATAAGCACCTCTTTGTGGAAAATTGTCCATATAGACTTTGTTGCTTTCAACTGCCGTAAAATCATTACAATTTATTGCAGTGACATATTTAAAGCCACTTGGAATGTTTACTTTCTCTCCTATAATGGTAGAATAACGTGCAGTACTTACATTGTCGTTACCGATTACCACAGAATCTAAACAATCTAAACCACTATTACCTATGTTTACCCCACCACTACTAACTGCTACAAATCCTAATGGTGTGCCTTTTGGAAATTTATCACTTAACACATCAGGAACACCTATACCCACATTCTTTTTAGTTACTGTGGTTGGTTCGTAATATGTCACTAATAAAAATTCACATAAGAATACACCATCTTGCAATGGGTTGTAGTCGCTTATTTTATTTAACCTCCAATATTGACCTTCAAAAAAGTACAAGTCTTTGAACTGTAAAGTGTACCAGTCATAAGGTGTAATCCTAAAATATGCACGTAAAATCTTACTGTTCTTATCGGTAATTTCACGAATTGTTTTGTACCAATATACATTGACAAGGTTTTGATTTGAGTAACTTAAACCCTTGCTACTAATGATATTTAATGGCATACCAAAGTTCAAGTCAAATTGCATATTGTATACGTTATCTATATGTAGTATTAAAGGATATTTATTGATGTTTGGGTTGTTGGTAGGGTTAGTTTCGTACACCTCGTAAACTTGTGTAGTTTTTACCCCTCCAAAATAAAGACATCGTAATTGTCCTTTGTCGTTATTGCTATTAAATATTGCAGAATAATATCGTTTTGAATCTTCTGCCTGAAATAAGATAGTAGGTGCAAAAGTTACTTCAATTTTCTTTTCTTCTTTTACAAAGTCGTTGTCAATACGGATTACCCTATCACCATAAATTCGTGAAGTACTTTGTTTATAGTCTTTATTGTACTGGTCTTGTCCTTCTTTAAAAGTAAACGTGTAGGGATTTGCTTCTAAATTACCCATTGGTACTATTGTCACGTTTTGCGAGTAGTCTAATTTCTTTGTCCAATCTTTTGTTATCCCGTTGTAAAATTCATCACGTGGCACAAATCGTAAACTTTTAGGGTTAAGAATATCTTGTTCAATATACAAGTTAAACATCTTGACAAAGTTTGAAAGCATATCTTTTTGCAAGTCATCACCAGTAAAGAATAAACCGAAATCAATTGTGTTGTTGTAAGCAAAAGTAGATGCGTCTACGTGGTTGTAAAATTTACTATCATTAGATAAACTTAAAGTTACACTACCATAACCAACGTCTAACCATCTATGATTGAGAAATTTGACTTGCACATAATCACCAGCAATTAATTGAATTGTTTGTACATCTGTATAATCAAAAAACCAAGCATCATTTGACTCATTATCAGAAATTCCCGAAAATGTTTTTACAAGTACATTGTTTTTAAATAGTCCAAAAGTTAATACTCCATAATCTGCTGATGGAATTGGTACAGATACTGTAGAAACTGCGTTTACTTTTAGAAAGAAATCATAACTACCACCTAATGGTGCAATATATCTATAAGTTGTAGTGTTAAAATTACCACCATTATCAAAGTTGCCACCAGTTGAATCGTTGTTCAATGGGATAATGTCGTTTGGATTTAGTATAATTGTTGCTGAATTAAACCCAGCTTGAAATAAACGTGTAGTCAATGCAGTTTCATCTGCCTCAAATCCGAAGTTATTGTAAGGAATTACTAAACGCTTAAACCTATCAGTATTAAAAAATGAATCAGTAGTATAAGTATATGGTGTACTTGCAAATATTTTGTCAATTATAGTCTTTGCATACAAACTTGGTACGTGGTCATCTACTCTCCATTGACTTGTATTGTTGTTTTGACTACCATATTTTGACAACATTTGTGCGTAAACATAACCTTCACCATATTGAAACGCTTGTGAACTACCATTTTTTACAATTGATGTATCCCAAGAATTTGTAACATTGATTTTATTTAAAACGTGATTGTATTCGTCAAAGTTTAACTCACTCAATTTTGCATTTCCAAGCGTCGTAAACAAGTCTGCCGTCTGTCCGTGTAAACTACACTCATATTCTATCGTATCGCTATCCAAGACGTTTATTTGAATGAGCCGTATAAATCCACGTAACTGCTCAAATCCATCTACTAAAACAAGTACATCGGCTTTTTTGTTGGGGTTGAAGTTTGGACTGAATTGCCCATTACCCAAAACTGTGTGGTCTACTTCAAATATATTACCAAACAAAACATTGTTTGCTTTTGTACCTGGTAACACAACTGTTTTACTCCAATCGCTTGTACGTTGTTCGGGGTTTTTAATGTCTGCAATTGACCTCGTAATTAATAAGTCGAAGTCATCCGACAAATCCATAAGGACTGTGTTTACAAATAAGTTTATCATAATCGTTGTACCTTATCTGTGAATGAAAGTTCTACGTCGATCGTAAAATTAAATACTTTGTCGTTTATGGTGCGTTTGGTTTCGTATTCGCTATTGATTACGTTTACACTTTTAAGTACACCACCATCTAACAACCACACATATGGACTCATTATCAGTTCTTTTAACCACGCACTTTCTTCTTCAGTTATCCAATTGGAATTTAGTGTTATGATTTGGTTTGCTTCGGTGTCGTAATTTGATTTTGACTTTGCATCTGTTCCGTATTTGTACGTACTACCCGCCAAAGTGTAAGGTGTTTGTTTGTACTGTTTCCGTACCACATTAAATTTGTCCCTTCGCAACCTATCAAAACGAAATGACTCGACTGCACCGTATCTGTTAAGAAAATAAATGTCGTTTGTATCATATTTGCTGCATTCGTCTTTTATGTAAATGGTGTATGTTTCAGTTGTTGAACCACTACCAATTGCTTTGACTTCTAAATAAGTTGCACCGCTACTTGGTATTATTGGAATGCGTAAAACTGAATCTAATATTCCACTAACCACAATATTTTGCGTTGTTGCTGCTGGGTATGTTTTGATTTGCACTGCACTTGCATTCCCTTTCCAAAAGTATAACCAGTCCTTTTGTGTTCTGTGTATCGTTTTATTTCGCATCGTTGTCAAAAACTTTGCGTTTGTTGACGTGTTAATATTGTAGTCGTTTTCTATGAATGTAGCAAAGTCAATAGGGTGCAATGCCATATTGTAAGCAGTTAGCCCCGTGACGTTGGTCAAACCACTTGACGTGATCATTGGTGATGTGCTACCAGTAGAATATTCATAACCGAATTTTACATTGTAGTAGAAATTACTATTAGGACATCCACTTACTGACACATCATTGATATTCCAATCGTAGGTTACAAAGTTTTCTATTAGTCTTGAGATGTTAAATACTCCTTTGTTTGTACTATTTGGATAAACTGGTGACTTCAAACGTGCTAATAATGTGCTATTATTGTACACATCACAAATGTATTTGAAGTTTGGGCTGCCATAAATTGCACCTGAACTTTCGCTAATGACAAAATTTAAGTCGTTGTATGCTGGACTATTGTTATCAGGTTTTTGATTGACTGTTATACTCACATTAATAAATTAGCAAAATGTAGTTTTTGTTGCTTTGATGATTTTATTTGCATTAATAATGTGGTAAAATTCATACAATAGTGCAATAAAGTGTCTTTAAAGTAGCATAAACCATACATTTTGTAACTTATATTACACATTGCACCCTCAATAGCACCCTCAATAGCACCCTCAAAAAACCCCCGTAGTTGGTTTAATCTACGAGGGTAATTGAATACAACTTATCTTGCAGTTGCCCGTGTTCCCTTTTCTTCAGAGACCAATAGCACTCGTTTTACATCTGGGTACACCGATGTTAACAAGATACGAAAGAAAGAACTATGCAAATATACTATATTTTTGTCAAGTACAACATAACTGCACCTTCAAATGTGGTAACTCGTTTCATTTCTTTATTAAAGTTGTTCCATTGGGTTGTGTAAAAACTTACTGTGTTTAGAAATTCAATTAAATTCATAGTCAAAATAGAATCCCATTGTTCACGTCTACCTTTGCAAATCTTATCTACGATTTCAAACCAGCTTTGAATCGGATTGCTTCTTGTTCCATTTCCTTCACCTTCGCTATCAAAAAGTCCTGTGTACTTTCCAACAACTTCGGATAAAGTTGCGAAAAAAAAAGCGAGTAAGTATTTGCAATGTCGTATGGCATCGACAAAAATAGTTCACTCACATCTTCAAAATGCTTTGTAAGGTTTTTAACTTTTTTAGGTTTGCCAAATATGTTGACTTCGGTAGTTAGCATTGCCATTATTTTGTGCAAGTTGTTTACTATCTCATCGCCACTATATTGCTGCAAACTTATAAAATGTTGACCTTGCATCTCGGTTGCATTGGGAATCATTTTAAAACGTCTACCTTTTAACTTAAAAGTAAAACGCAAGTTTTCACGTGGTGTAATTTCTACAACTATCTCGTTAAATCGTGCAAACAAATCTTTGACTGTCATATTTTCTACATCGTCAATAATCTTATTGTCAACTATGCAGATAGTATGAATGACTTTTTCTAATGGGTTGTAGTCTTCAACCTCTTTTAATTCTTGTAGTTGTTGTATTGTTATCATTTAAATGTTTTAATTAAATTTTATCCAATCTTCAAAATATATTATTGGCAAATTTTCTCTATCACATTTTATGCAAAATTCTGCATAATTTTGAGCTTGTTTATTTTGTAATTCTTTTGCATCTTCCCAAATAACTTTTGGTATATGTATATTATTACAATTCAATGTAAAATATGCTTCTAATAATTCAATAGATGTTTTTTTCATTTTTTATTGCAATTGCATTTTGATTGCTTACCCATAAAACTAATAATTTTTTTTTTACATCTTTTACACTCATATACAAATACTTGATGTCCCATTATGAAAGGGCATTTTGTAAGTGAATAATAGCATAAACGTTTTTACACATTTGCTTTTTAACATTTTTAGCTCTTTCAGTAGTTCCTTGTAGTATTTCCATACATAAAGCGTTTTCATCTTGAATTGCTTTCTTAACTGCTTCTAAAATATCCATACCATTTAAGATATATTCAATTGCTCTGTTTTCTATCGTTGCGTTTAACATAGTACAAATATACATTTTATTTTCAATATTGCAAATTTATTTTTAACTAAATGCAAATATACCTTTTCTGTTGTGTTTTTTACAATCGTTTGCCAATGCTAAACTCATCACACAGTCATCGGTCAAACCTGGTGGTGCTGAATACTTCACACCCGTTCGGGTATATTCATATTCAATGTTCTCTAATTCGTACCCTATTGGGTATTCAGGAAATGTAATAGAATTTTGTTGTATTTCCATTACTAAACCTTCAATTAGTTGTTGTTTGCTTTGACTTGTAAATTTAAAACCTTTTATATTGGGTAAAAGTCGTTGTAGATTTTCTACAATAGGATCACCTACACCCGTACTATCAATATGTGCTGGTGTTCTACCTACTATTTGTATAATTTTTTGTTGTGTTTGTTGCCAGTCGTTTTGAAATCTATCGGTATAACACACCCTATTTTGATTATCTAACCCAATTATGACAGTCCAATCCGTGTATTTTGCTAAATCTATTCCAAATGCAATTGGTGTTCCGTTTGAAATTGGTGCGTAGCATTTACGGATATTGTCTAAACCAAATGGATTGCTATTGTCATCACCTGGTTCTGCAAGGTATAATTCTTTGAATACAAATTCGGGCAAATCTTTCTTTGCTTGTTCTATTTCTTCTACGTCAAGTATGCCTTCTTTTGCAGCATCGTATGCCGTTATTTTGAAAAACTTGTAATCTGCTTCACCTAATCTTGCACGTTCACCTAATTTGTAAAACCAATTCTTTTTGCCTTTTACGTTACCAATCATTTTGCACTTGCCTTTGGTTGCAGTTAATGTTGAACGTAGTGCATACCAACTTTCTTCACGCATACGACTTGCCTCATCAACTACTGCTGCGTACACATCATCACCATACAAGTTGTCGGGTTTTTCCCCTGACTTAAATTCTATCCTTGCACCATTTGGTAGTATTAATGTTAGTTTGCTTTCGTTGGAAATAAAGAAGTCTTTTTCACTTACTTGTGATTTCATTCTACGGAATGCGATTTCAGCTTGTTGGTAAACTGGTGCAATCCACCACACCGATTGATTGTCTTTTAACTGCAATGCTTGTTCAAAAATCCATATGATATGACTTGCCGTTTTACCACACTTGGTTGCTGCTGCCGTTATCGTGTAACGTTCAGGTGCATCAAGTATGGCTTGTTGGTAAGTCGTTAAAAATGGTCTTTGATAGTTTATTTGCATAGTTCTACAAGCATATTATATCGCTGCTCGTTAATGATTTTTAAATTGTGGTATTTGTTGCAATAGTCTGTGTTTTCTTGCCCACGCCCTTCTATTGGGTTTACCATACTTTTTAAACATTGATACCAATGGTCAAAAGTATTTGGACAAAGTAATACACCAGGATTATACAAATGAAAATTATATGGTTTAACATCACTACAAATAATTGGCAATTGGTATGCTGCTGCTTCTACTATTTTTAACTCCGATTTATACTGATTGAAATTGTCTTCACGCAATGGTGCAATGCAAAAGTCAAATAACGCATAAGATTGTCCGTACAAATCTGCACGTGTACCTAACACAGTTTTGAACCACGATGGTCTTTCATCTAATCCTACACCCGTAATTGCTTTTTCGCAACTATGCCATTCAGTAGAATCCGAATGATACCCACACATATAAAATTCAGCATCGTAGTCTTCACAGAATCGTTTTACGCTATCACCTACGCACTTTAAATCTTCTAAATGTGAAATACCACCTACCCATCCAACACGTAATTTATCACCCTTTTGTTTTGGCAAATTCCATTGCTCACCCGTCAAGTCTAATGCGTTTGGAAACGTAATTGTGTTTTCGTTAAACTCTTTTATCTTACTTGCAAGATGATCAGTTGAACAACTTACAATATCTGCCAATGACATTGCATCTTTTACGCAATTCTTAATGACTTTCTTGTAGAACTTAAATGCTGGGTTTGAACGTGGTATTACCCAATAATCGTCTATGTCGCATACTAACTTACACTTTGCCTTTAATATTGCCTCAAAAACGTTGTATTGGTAAATTCCACACCATCTATTGAATACTACTGCATCATATTTTGTGTAGTCTATGTTTATCCAATCGGTTGGGGTTTGCGAAACGTCAACAATTATGTCGTAATCTTGCTGCATACGTGCATAGGGGGTAAATAATCTGTGAAAACTTACCCCACTATTGTTGTCCATTAATACTAATATCTTCATCTGTAATCTATTTTGCTTATTGATGCTTCGTTTATTTCGTATAATTGCCACATTTTATCTCTTTTATATTCGTTGAAATCATCATCCCACATATTATCTTTGAATTGGTCATAGTATTCTGTCCATTTGTGTAACATTGCATTGAATTTATCAATATACTTTTTGGCATATTCATAATCCTTTGTAACAAATAGTTCAATTACAGAATAGTCCCCGTGTGAACCTTCGGAATAGAAAACGATATAATACTGCTCTTTACTCATTCGCCTGGTAATAATGGTATGTGCATCCAATATAATGGTTTCATAACTTTAATCCTTCCTCTTGTAGTATTTCGTACAATTTATCACGTGTATCTTCAAATGCTTTGTATGTGTCATCACTCATTGAATCAGTTGCGTGTTTAGTTTGTGACCTTAACCAATTATTTAATTCCCACATTGCAGCCATCCATTTTGAACCATTGACTGCCAAATCAAAGTCTAATTGGTCATCAGGTAAATTGTATTTTAATATTGCTTCCATAGTGTTATTGTCAGGTTTAAACTGATATTTGGTATACAAAGGGACATTGATGTCCCTCTGACATTAAAACGGTACATCATTCTTTGGTTTAGGTACTGCCACAAAATGTGTAGCTTTTGATTTTTCGTTTGGTTGCTTTAATTTGCCTAATCTTATTTTCACATCACCATACTGGTTCTTTTCAAGTTTGCCAATTGAGATTGCTTGGTTTAGTTTTTCAAGATTGATTGATACGTTTAAACCATATTGGTCTTCCCACGCATTGCCTAAATAAATTGTTTCGTTGTTCATAATTGTTGTTCGTTCACGCTTTCGTGAACATAGTTTCTTTCTTTAAATTTTTGTATAATTACTTTAATTGCTTCAGTTATTAATTTTGGGCTTGGCATTTCAATATCTTCACCCATTCGCCAGTCGTTGTAATACGTCAAAATTATGATTGCTTCTTTTTCAGTCATTGCTTTAAGTTTAAAGTGATTGTAATCGGTTCGTCTGTCTTAATATTATTGTCAACTGTCTCTTTTGGTTTGCCGTGTACACGTGTCACCAATGCTTCAAGATTGTACAATGAATTTTTATCGTGTGACTTTACAAGTGAACCCGCAATGATTTGCTCAATGATTGTGTATTGACCAGTTTTGTCTTTGTCAATGCCTTCTAATTCTTGCCTATTCATTGCACACATATTCATATACGTTTGATTGATGTCGTCTTTTGAATACCCCAATTCTTTTAGTTGAGTGACTATCTTTTTAGGTCTACCTTGTGTATTAATATTCTGCGGGTTTTTATCAAATCCACTTGCTTTTTTTAGGTTGTCTAATCTATCTGCCATCGGTTGTTTTTCAATTGTTTTTCTTGAATAAAAGTGACCAGGTTGTAGGCACTTCAATTTTGCTCAATAATTCGTAGTTGTGCAGTTCAAAAAATGCAATCCATTCGTGTTCTTGTTTAATGTTAATATGTCCCCAGTCTTCGTCAAAGTCGGTTAAATGTGGTGTGCTGCTAAAATGAAAGTACTTGCAATTTACATTGTCAAGCATTCGGTGTAATTTGTCATCTGTGATGTGTTCCATTACTTCAATACAAGCTACTAAATCTGCTTTGATTTTTATATCTGTGATGTCGCATTTAACGTAAGTATTTGCGACATTGTGTAAAGAAGCATAATCAAAGTGATGCCTATTTAAATCGTAGTAAGTTACGTGCTTGTCTAATTCTTTCATTGCAAGTGAATACGCACCTACTCCACCACCTATATCAGCAAAAGTTTTAAATTCTACAAGTTCTGCTACTTTGTTTGCAGTTGCACGAAACATATTTACAAACCCTTCGTTATCCAAACGGATTTGATTTGCCATTTCGTAATCAAAGCATTTTTTGTCATCCCATAAACCACCAAAACTATTTTCCATTTTTTTCCATAAATTTTAAATGTTGTTGAATAAGCATTTCTTTGTATTGTTTTTTATCCCCGTAGAAAATATGATGTCCTCTACATAGTGCCATTAGGTTTTCTATTACATCACCTTGATTTGATCCACCCATACCACGTGCTTCGATATGGTGTAAATCTACTGCCTGGCATCCACAAATTTCACAAGGCATCCAGTCACTTAAATGATACCCGAAATACTTCATATAAATCTGTGTGTGTTTTTGCATTACTTCTTTTTTCTTATTGGTTTAATCTTTTGTTCGTCATCGGCTAATTGTGCCAACTCCAATGCCTTTTGGTTTACATCGTCTATGGTTGGAATCTGCTGTTCCTTCATTGCCTTTGCACGAATGATTATAGAAGTAAAATGTTCTATAAAACAACTACTGCAATTTGGAATATGGCTGCCCATTACTTCGTGGTAAATTGTTTTTACCTTTAATGTTTCTTCCGGTGTTAGTCTAAACACTTGCGTTTTTCTAAATGTGTGTAGATGGTGTTCTACGCTTAAGATGTAATCTATTTGTTCGTTTGTCATAATTTTATTATTTCTTCTTTTACTTCATTCCAATAATATATTCTTTCAAAAACTCTTTCGGAATCTAATTCTGCAATCATTTCGTCAACTAAAATTAACGCATAACCTTTTGCAATTTTTTTTGCTGCATCAGTAGAATAAATGTCATCTACCATTTCATAGTACATTAACCATAAATCTATTGCTTTGTCTTTTGCCGTCATAGTTTCCAAATTATTGATGCAATGATATAACATATTGCTGCTGGTATTACTGCTGCAAAATTGTATTGTCCGTAAAAGTATCCGATGCCTAACCACCAAGCTAAACAACTTTCACAAGTCAATGGTTTTACTTTTATCTTTTGTGGTAACATCGGTGTTACTACACTTGAAAATATAAATCCAAGTGAGGATATACCTAAAATTTCAATTATTATATTCATTATTTATTTGTTCTTTGATTTCTTTAATTACCCGTAGTACTTCACGTAATGATATTTTTGTTTGCCTATGGATGCTTCGTGCTGAATTACCATTTGACCATTGAGTAAATATTTCTCTTTCGTACCATTGGTTTTTGCTGACTACCTTTTCAATTGTGGTTAACTGGTTCTCTTTTGTTATTTTGTCTTCTAAACTATCTACTTCTACCAAATCTAAACTATGTATATCGTATTCCCCAATTGTCGCAAACAGTCTGTTAAATGCTTGTCTTGGGCTTTTAGTTTGATTGAACATAACTTTAACGCAAAAGTATTTTAAATATCCGTTTTTGTTTAAATCTATAAGTTTATAATCAGGCATCTCACATAAAATTAAAAGTAGGTGTTGCTGCAAGTCTTCGTGGTGTAATGGGCAAATGTTTTTTGCTGCTTGTTTTAACCAGTCCGATGTCGCAACTTCTATTAAAATTTTATCTTTGATATACAAAACTATAAAACTTTTTTCAAATTAAAAAATATCCATCCTTTTTTTTCGTATTTTTTACGATAGTACTCTACTTCTTCAAGTGTATGTAAACACCAGGTTACACTTTCTTTGCCTTTATTTAGCACCAATTGATAAGATTCTTTTACATTGTGCATAGTATTTTGATTCAAGTTTATAATTGCAGTCCAAAAAGTTTTGAAATCTATTTACGCTATTAATTACAGTACTATGGTCTTTGCTTAAAAACCTACCGATTACCGTAAAACAATACCCATAATGTATGTTCGCTATGTAGCAGAACAAATGACGTGCCGTACTTATACTTCGTTGCCTATTTTGTGCTAAAATATCGTGTGGAATAATATTAGTTGAACTACATACTGCATCCAGGATAGTTGATAAATTGACATCTACTTTTTCTTTTTGTATTGGATTAGTTAGCAAATGTTTCAAACGTGATATTTCTTTTTCATATTTTGCTATCATTCGTTCTTGCTTATTTAATAGGTTCGTGTGCTTTTTACGATAGGTTAAGTATCTTTCAAAGTAGTCTGTTTCTTCGGTGTTCATAGTAGTTTTAATTGTTTTTTATAATCTTCAAATCTTTTGCAACTTGCATCAAAATAATCTTTGTCAAGTTCACAAGCGTAAAAATCAAATCCTTCCATATCTGCTGCAATTCGGCTGCTTCCTGAACCTAAATGAGTATCTAAAATTTTATCATTTGGTTTTGCGTAGTTTTGTAAAAGCCAACGGTATAATGCGACGGGCTTTTGGGTAGGGTGGATTCTGTTTTCTTTATTTTTCATATCTTGCTGAAGCATTCCGCTCCATCTGTATTGAAATTTTCTAACTGCATATTCGAATGAAGTATAGGCTAATTCGCAATCTGCAAAATCGGAATTCCCGTTAATTTTATCCCAAACAATCCAACAACTACTATTTGAACTTAATATATTTTCAATAAAATGATTTGCTCCCCAAATAATTTGATTTTTTGAAACTCGTTTTAATTCAATAAAATATTCATAAGATTCGGGTTCTTTGTCAAATCCGCTAAATGATTTATAATTTTTTGCCATTGCTAATTTGCCACGTGTATGATTTTTACTTCCATCTTCACCTATCCCATACGGAGGATCAACAATTGCTAATTCAAAATAATTATCAGCAAACTGCTGCATGTATTCTATGCAATCCATATTTTTAACTTCGCTTATCATATTCTTTCTGTATATTTTGTGTACTTGCCTTCAAATGTAACTGGTATATCCGTGCATTGTCCGTGTCTATTTTTTGCAATAATCAATTCTGCATCTTCTTCAATATCGGGTTTGACATCTAAATAATAAGATGGTCTAAAAGGGAATAACACTACGTCTGCATCTTGTTCTATTTGTCCTGATTCTTTCAAATCCGTTAATTGTGGTCTATCGTCTTTGCCGTCACGATTTAATTGTGCCAATGCAATAACAGTAATACCACTTTCACGTGCAAAGTTTTTTAGTGCTGTGCTTATCACAGAAACGTTCTTTCGTGTATCTCGTTCCCCAGCATCCATCTTTTGAAGATAATCGATTACAACCACGTCTAAACCCTTTTTTGCCTTTTGTAGTTTCAACATTGATATGATATTAAAAACATTATTGTCTTTGCTATCTATTAGATCGTAGTCGTATTCTTGGTTGTAAAGTTGTTTACTTATGTTTTCAACTTCTTTTAAACTCATTGTGGCATTTCTAATTTTATAGTTTTCAACTTTGCTAAAATAACTGATTTGTCTTTTAGCTAATTCTTCGTTACTCATTTCAACTGAAACAAAAACATACTTTGCAAATGGACAACCTTCTATGCAGAAATTTAAACCAAGTGCAGTTTTTCCCATTCCTGGTCTTGCACCTATGACAACTAAATTCCCTTTGTTCCATCCACCGATATATTTATCCAAGTATCTCCACCCAGTAGAAAGTCCTTCTAAATTATTTCCACGTTCAATTCTAACTTGTAATTCGTCTAAAACTTTACCTACGATTTTACTCATTGGTACTACTTGGTTTTTTAAACTTACCCTACTTTCTTGGTTTATAATTTCAAGTTTGTTTTGCAATTCGTGTAGATCACAATCTAAATCTAAATTTTGTATATCCTGAACTATCTTTTTGCGTTTGTACATTACTTCCATTTGCAACAAATCATATTCAATGGTGGCATCGGAATAGTATTTTCGGGTAAACTCCGACAACTCAAATGCTTTGTCTTTAAAAAATGGGAACAAAGTATGTAGTGCAATTGGTTTAGAATCTAAATAAAGTTGCTGCATAACTGTTACAACTCTTTTGTTGAACTCATTAAACCAGTTCGGGTTTATACTTGGTAGTTTTGTCTTTGCGTAGTCCGACATTATAAATGCTCCTACTACATTTTCTTCTAAATAATTATTCATCTAATGTTGCTTGTCTTTCTATTCTTGGTGCTATTGGTTTTTTTACTTCAACTTCATCTTGCCATCTTTTTTTATTTAAGTATGTTGAAAAGTATGGTTGAAATTGTTTGTCTTTAAATTGTTTTACGAAAATAGGAATATGGTTTTTAATTAAATCATACTCATTTGATTTTATTTTTTTAAATGCACTTAAACTTTCTTCTTTGTTTAATTTCTTTTCATACAAATTCCAAAATTCTTCAAATACACTAATATCAAATACTTCTTTTTCTTGTTCTTCTTCTTGTTCTTGTTCTTGTTCTTCTTGTGATGCAGTATATATACCATTTACATACTCTATCAATACTCTATCTTTTATTTGTTTAAGTTCTGATTGTATGCAACTTACAACTTTTGGACTTGAAGAACCATTATATTTGTTCCAATTTTTTAAAGCAATCTCTTTTGTATCTTCGGAATATAGAATTTTACCTATTTTTATAAAGTATTTAATAAGTTTAGATACTCTATCTATACTGTATCCTAAATCAAAAGACATTTGTTTTTTACTGATTTCGTATATGCCACATTGTTTAGTGCGTTCATTTGTCAAAAGATATAAATAAAATAATCGATGTTCATTATCCAGGTCTTGAATAAATGTATCACTCCAAAATGATGTATGAATTTTTCTAAATATTGCCATAACTGGTAGATGTTTTAATTTCTAATAAATTCTCAACAGTACCCCATCGTTTATGTGATATTTGTTTTAAAAATTGTTCAATTTTCTCAATGCGAAAATCATAAGTGTGCCAAAATTCATTGTCTTGAAATACATCGATTACGACAAAATTGTTTTTTACAGTAGTTTTTGTTTTAAAATTCATTTCATAAAAAAACCCCATCAAAAATGTAGCAGTCAGATTGCAACAAATTCAACGGGGTAAAAGTGGTTAAAGTATCGAGATATCTGACATCTCACTTAACAATACAAATATAGTTTATTTATTTTATATATTCAAGTTCTTTTAAAACTTCTATTTCTTTTTCGTGACGTTTAAAATAAAATACACCACGAAGATTTGGATTGTCTTGTTGTACCTTTTGACGTGATCGTCTAATTGATTCAGGTGAATGTACCATTCGACCAGCAACTGCGTTTAAAACATCGTACATTGACTTTGCACCCATTTGTTCAAGTTGTTCTCGCCAAATGTCTGCCATCAATAACGCATCATCGTCACGCATTTTAGTGCTATTTTCAAGACGTTGTTTAACCTGGTTTATAATTAGTAATTTAGTCATACCAATTCCCCTTTCATTTTACCTTTGTACATCTTTTTCAATTCTTTGTTTGCCATTTTGCCTATTGGGTTAAGTTTATCCCAATTTGGAATGTCATAAACTTCAGGCAATGGTTTGTGTTCTACTTCTTCAAATTGTTGTAAAGTTTGGTATGCAACTAATACACACCATACACAAAACGCAATGCTTACCATTGCACCGACAACTGCTAATCCATCCCACAAATTCATAGCTCAATTAAATTAAAAAGTCCGACATAAGTAACATTGTCCGTGCTACCGATAACTGCATCTGTACCTTGATACTGATGTTTAGTTGTAATGTTACCGACTGTTGCATCTGCAACTTGTGTAACCACCCATTCAAATGCCTCTGTCAATGATGGGAATTGCTGAATAATTGTTGTTTTGTTTTCCATATCTTTTGTTATTAAAGGGGCTAATTAAAGCCCCAATTTTTTTAATTGTTGTGAATACGTAAAGTACAAAGTTGAATAATCATTTACGCTAATTGTTTTGTCTTTTAATGCTTGTTTTAAAAGTTCAATGTTGTTTAAAATTTGTTGTTTTTTCATATCGTTGTTCTTAATTGTATAGCAAAAATAGTTATTAATTCTTTAAATGCAAACTTTATTTTCAATTTGGTAAAAATAATTATAAAATATTACATTAATTTGACAATTGACTGTAATAATTCATTGGCATAATATAGCTTTTCGTCTATGATTTCTTTCACATCTTCAAGTTCTATGTGTGATATAAACAAGTTGTGTGTACCTGGCATCCTTTTGTCATACGAAACAAAGTACCCAAACTCACAAGCACTTGCAATCATACCAAGTTGCATCTGCCAGTAGTATTCGGGGTGTATTTTTAGCAAATCTTCAGCACATTTTATGCTGCGATTCTTTAAATGTATGCCACTATTGAATGGATTCTTTATTTCTACCAAACAATTGCTACCAAGTGCATCAGGTGAATAACCCGAATACTCACCATAGGGAATAAACGTGTATGTTTCACCACCATAGTAAGTATAAAAGTCATCTTGGTTTTGTTGGAATACTTCAAATGCTTCTTTTTCGTTTTCAGTTCCCCACGTTAATGCTTCACCCCAAATTGGTTTGCGAATACCAGTTAGTAGTTCACTTGCTTTTTCGTAGACAAAAGACTTTGCAGTTTCGCTTAAGTACTCCGATTTGTTTCTCGGAGTACCCATTAGCTTGTGTATGTCACTTGCGGTAAATCTACCTTCACGTACTTTGAGCCATTCGCTTTCGTTATTTGTTATTGTAATTTCCATAAGTTTAAATCAAAATTTCATTTTGCTGCAATCAATAACTTTTTGTTTTCTGCACTAATAGTGTATTTTCTTTCGATGTCTTCCATTAGTCCACCCGTTTGTAGATGTTCTTTTGCCTTTGCCCAATTGCTATGCTTTGGGTTTAAATCTTCTTTTGCAACTTGTTTAGATTGTGGTGCTACATTACCAGTCGCTGCATTGCCGTCATCGTCATCGTCTATATTTAGATTCAATATAGATGAAATTGAATATCTACGTGCATAACTTACACCACTACCAAGTTGTTGTGGGTTGGTTGCATCTTTGCATAAAATGTCATAAACACTTTCTATTGTTTGACCAGTTTCGATGTGAATCAACTTTGTAACAACACAATTATTCATAACTGGTTGCACAATCAACAAACCATTCTTTTTAAGAATAGGTGTAATGATACTTAAAATGTGTGGGAGTGTTGCATACTTTGAACCTTTAAAAAAAGGATTAGATGCGTCTTTGCTAATCTTCGAACATTCTGCCTGAAAATTGCTTACTGAATTAAATAGTTCTTTCATAGTTTATTATCTGTTATTAATTTGTCAATAGCATCACACAAACTAAATTGTGCAAAATCTTCCATAATTGCCCACATAATATGTGTAGTTGGTGATCCGTCTTCGTCTTCTTCGTAGTGTGTAAACTCGTTTACTAAATCTTCATCGTTTTCTATTAGTAAACTTTTTACCAATTCTTCGTCAAACTCGTAGTCGTTAAAACCATCAAAAAAATGTAGTTTACCTTCGTAAAAGTTTGCACTCATTTGCAGCTTTTTTAAACGCACCAAATTCTCATCCATAAGATTAAATAGATTCTTCATTGATAATGTCGATTGCGGTGTTTAAAATGATTAATACCTTCGGTTGTATAACATCACCATTTAGGTATTTACGAACAGTTGGCATAGATATGCCCGTACGTGCAGCGACCTTTGATACAATGCCGTGCTTCTTGTGTAACTTGATTTGTTTGATTACTTCTTGTATATCCATAGCACAAATATACAAATAGTTTTCAATATAACAAATTTATTTTACAAAATAATTTATTTAAATAGGTTTGCAGCAAAATAATCTGCTACGTTTTGACTTAATTCGTTAATTCTTTTTTGCGTTAATGTAGGTTTTATGAATGGTCTTGCCTTTGTACCACCAGCATAAATATTTTTACTGATTTTTCGTGCGACTACTGATTCAATTCTTTTATCAAATGCACTTTTAAATGCACCATATCTGCGTTTTTCTTTCATCCATTGAATTAAAGATTTTGCAGATACCATAGTACCAGGTGCTTGTCCTTCTTCGACATCCACCCAATACTCATTCATTGTGATTATTAGTTTTTCGCCTTTTGAAGTTGGTTCAATAGTCGGTTGTATGTTAGCCGATAACGAACCACTTGCATTTGATTTGTTGTTTTTTAACTTTCTGCGTAGTGCTTCAATTAACTTGTTTCCCCAATCTTGGATAATAGAATTAACACCACCACTTTGTATTTCTTCGGTGATATTTTGTATTCCAAGTCCTTTGAGGAAATCAGGTTCTTTTGCCATTAGTAAATCAAACTAAAATCTATAATTTCGCCATCTTTAAAATATGGTATAACTTTTAACCAATATGCTTTCGGCACAACTTGACAACCAGCACTCCAATTGTCAATGAAATTACCTAAACCAGCTTGGTGAAAGTTAATTCCAAACAATCCTTTTTGAATTACTTTTTCATCTATATTAGCATCCTTATTCCCGTCACGAAAAATTTGAATAGGTTTGATTTGTTGAAAGTATGGACAACCTAACCATAAAGATTTCCAATTTGCAGCCGTTTTGAACTGATGTGATCCATAAACTAATTGTGAACACGCAATTGCAGTACCTGTTACACCACCATAAGTGATAGGGTTGTTTATATAATGTTTTCCGGCAGTAGTTGAACACGGGAATACTTCGGTAACTTCACCATTAACCCACAACACCCCAAAATCGTCAAAAGTATTGGTAAGTTGTTTATCGCATCGAACCCATGTGATTCCCTTTGTTTGGTTAAAAACATACTTCTTTAATTCTGCTTTTGTTTTGTCTCCAATGATTCCGTCAACTACCAAGTTGCATCCGAACCTATTAAGATATTGTTGTACTTGTTTCATCAATTAATCTTTTTAAATACCATTCTGCTTTCTGCAAATCTTCAACCCCACCCTTTCTATCATAACGCCAAATATACTTTTCAATATTGCCTTTCAAATATCCTTTGAATGCTTCTTTTGACATTGACGATTTGATTGCTTCTATGCACTCAATACTACCTTCGTAGTGTGCTGGTTTATTTACTTTATCCATTTTTTACAAAAGTCGTCAAAATCCAAATCAATTACAAATGTGTGTCCACTTATGTAATGTATTTCAGTATAGTCCCAATGTTGGTTTGCTGCAATAATATAACCAGTGTCAAGAATTGCATCTTCTAAAAACTCACACGCTTGTTCTTTGTCTTCGTAGACTGAATCTGCGAGTATAACGATATGACATTTAATTTTAGGCACGATATGTAAATGCAGTTAATATTGATTGTTCATTACCATTAATTACTTTTCTTTCAGGGCAAATCTCTAACCATCGACCTCCGGTAGGCTTGGGCGTTGACATTCTCTCCACGTGCCAACCTCCTAAACCATTGTTATACTCTTCTTTGTAGGTAGCAGTACGCACCATCAAAATATTACGCAGTCTAATATTGTTTTGATTATCCAAGCATTCATTAGTATAAACTACCTCGTTACATTCGTGAACGTGTCCCATCCATATCATATCTGCACCTTCTATAAATGTTGACATTCTATTGAACTGAATTACACCACGTGTAACTGGTCCACCACCACCACTACCGTGAAAATATTTTATTTTAAATGCTTTACGAATTGTTTTCTTATCTACAAATTGATAAATTATCCATCCACCATAACCACCTGTTTGTATTTCAGTATTGCATTCACGATTAAGTCCAAAAACAAATCTTTCTATAACGTCTGTTTCTTGCCTTTTGATAATGTTTGTTTCGTGATTCCCATACCCAACAACTTTGATAATTTTTGCATAAGGTTTAAACCAATCAATTGCAGTATTCACAACTGCATCTAAATAGTTATTTACGTTGTGTTCAGGTCTTATGCTATCTTTACTTTTTCGGGGATCGTATGCACCTTGCATCAAACAGAAAGTATCACCGTTTAAATGTACATCGTGATTACCAGCAAGTGCTAAATCTAAATGTTTTTTTAATAGTACTCTATCACAATGTGGATTATCCCAATGCAAATCCGAGAGCAAAAGAACCTTTTTGTTTTCAAAAGGCACTACAAATTTATGTACGTTGTTTTTCATTTGAAGATGTAAAATATAGTCACAAGTATTGCATAAAATGTGACAGTTAAAAAACGTTCTTTGACCACTTTATTTTCTTGTTCAACTTCGCAAATACCAAATTGCAAGTCTGTAATTGTACTATCTAAAAAAACTATATGTGTGCTATCGTTGTGAATCTTCGCCTTGTAGATTCTGTTTTCTTCACGTGCTTTTGCACCTTTAATTAAATAAAGGTTTGCATTCCGTAGTGTCGATGAATCTATGCAAATTGATTGCCCTTTGCAAAAACTCGGTGCTATAAAAAGAATCAGATAAATGTATTTCGATAGTGTCATATTTTATTTTTAGTTTTTCTTTTTCTTTTTGTATAATTGTTTCCTTATGGAAATAAAGTGTATCAATACTGCGCTTGGTATTATTATTATAAACCACACGCTTATCATAGATATACAATATGCTACAAAGGAATATCGCAATAAGACTCGCTATAAGGTACTTCAACATTGATTTCAACTCCATATCCTGCTAATATATCAGCTTTATTATCCATAATTGCCTCTGCATTTCCATTCACACTAAAAAACACTTCATCTTCGTAGGTGTTGCGTTTGCATAGGGTTATAATATCTTGCATAATTAGTGCCGTGTCGCTTAACACTTCAATCATATTTGTTTGGCTTTCAAAGTGACGATCTAAAACCATAAGCATAAAATTGTAAACGACTTTTTTACCTTCAGTATCAAAGTTAAATCCGTTAGGTACTAACCACACCAATGGGTAGTATTTTAAATTCTCCTCTGTAAAGTCAAGTTCACCAACAATAAATTTATTTACTTGCTTGTGGCTTTCCGATGCAGTTTGAATTGTCGATATTATTTGATTTAACGTCATTTAAAAAGTTTAAAAGTTTAGTTTCATTTTTTGTTCGGACTTTCCCCTTTTGGGAAATCGTAATATCTAAAGTCTTCGTCATAGTTCGGTGGTAAATATATTCCCCCAAATAGTTGGGTGTTATGTGGTCTTATTGTATCAATGGTAGAACCAGGATTAAAGAACAAAGGATAAATCGTGCTATTAGCTTGTAGAAATTCACGCAATCTTTGTGCGTAGTATTCTGCTTTGTCCCTATATCTACGTTCAATTAACGTCATTTCGTCAATACTAACTGGTTGTGTGTTGTCCGATGTCCTTGTTCCAAGCGTCTTATTTAGCATTTTAAACGTCATAGGCAACATAGATTCAGTCAACGTGTAGTATTTCAAACAAGGTGCAATATAAACGTCTAAAAGCGTTGTATTCGCACTAGATATATTACCATTAAATGCCTGTGTTTGCAACTCATTATAAATTCCACTACCAATAACGTCACGAATATAGATTTCTTGTGCTTCTTTTATGGCACTTTTTAAAAGTTTATCGTCTACGTTTTCGTTTATAGGGGTGTTGTCCTTTAAAAACGTGGTGCTGATTAAATATACAAAATTGCTCATATCTTTTTCCTTACTAATTTACTATTCCAAATGTGTCTGCAATGGTGAATGTGAACGGTTGTATCAGGTATTGTGTACCATCCACCACGTTCTGTCCAAATGTCCCTACCTACTCTCGCACTAATTGTGTCAATTTCACTTCTTAAATACAAACGATTTGAATTTACCATTTGCCTACAAAATTCACGTGATGTTTTTATCAATTTACGTTCACCACTAAATGCAGGATCAAGTGCGTATTCGTATCTAATCTCAATTTGTTGGTCACTTACTTTCTTTAATTCTGTTGTACCCAATTTCGAAACTGATAGTTTACCTTTAACATCGTCAATAAGTCCATCCTTGACCATTTTTGCAATTGTATCGACTACTTTTTGTGTGTCTATCTTCAAGTACTTTGCAAGTTCCCCCGTTGTTGTACCATCGTTTGCGTTTAAGAGCTGCAAAATTGCAGTTTCTATTGCAGTTGCAAATTCCATTTTGACATCCTCAAAGTTTTCTTTGTCTTCGCCACAAGCCATAAACATATTTACAACATCGTTTTCACTATAATTTGAAGACATTGCTTGGGGTGTAGATTCAATAGGTTCAAACCCTAATTCTGCACGTGCTTCATTTTTAGTGATTATACCTTTTGTGTATAAATCTACATAATCTTGTCCGATTGGTGGTTTATTGATAGTTACAACTTGACAAGGTATAGCATACTTTAAAATTGAATTTAACGCTGCATCAAATTGCTTTTGTCTTGGTTCTATGTATGCTTGTTGAAACAATTCATATGCTTCAATAAGTTCGTTACGTTGTCCTAATGCACCCGCAGTAGAAATACCAAATAGCACAGGGTTAGATATACGATGCCCAACAAATATTTCATCTCTTACTGTGTCGTTTAGTTGTAAAAATTGCTTGTCAAAATCACTTGGTTGTAAGTTGGTTATTTCTGCTGGTCTTTCGCTTGGTTCGTTGTACCCAATAATCATTCCACCCGCATTATGTGTACCAGTTTTTTGTGATTTAAATCTACGTTCAGTTAATCTCATTTCTTCGGGTGTTGGAATACCTTTGAAGAACTGAATTAATGTTTGTGCAGAAAAACCATTTTTAATAGAATTAAAGTGCCAGTTTTGTATCTCGCTATCTATCTCAATGTACCTTAATGCACCAATATATGATGGCAAAGGATATTCTTTTTGACCAGCACGATATAATTTAAAGTAAAATACTTGTTTATTCTCACGTGTGTTTGCGTTAAAGTAAGGATATTGACATATTTCTGCACGTTGGTTTTGCCAATCTTCACTATAATACGCACAATCTTTGCCTAAACGCACGTTTTGAAATGGTAAATGATAGTATTCTGCTGGTTTAGTCTTTGCTTTATTCCAAATTACTTCAACTGCAAAGCCGTCAAATAGCTCATAATCTTGTGCTAATTTACTTTTAAGGTTTTCAAAATCTTCATAAGCGTTAATGTTTGCCAAAAAGTCTTCGGTAATTGCAACATCTATTGTGTTTTTACCTTTAATATCAGTACTTGCACCTATAATGTATGCTGCTTTTTGGTTGATAATAGCGTTGTGTTTAGGACTGCTATTGTAAAGTCTGATTAGTTCTTGTGGGTAAAGATTATCTAACCCATAGGTCATATAACCCTTTGCTTTATTCTCTTTGAATATCGGTAAACTATCGTCTAAAAACGAAAGTCTGTGTAAATTAAATTTGTTTTCCATCGGTAAAGAAGTTTGTTATAAATTTTCCCACTGCACCACATATACCACAAATCAACATAAACTTTGGATTGTCTACATTTAAACTGGCAATGAATAACGACATACCAGCAAGTGAATCACCGAGTACACGAAATCTTTTTGGTGTTGGTTGAAAATATCCTTTGAATCTCATTTTTTAGTTTTTAAATAGTAGTAACGGATTGCAAATACAGCAGAAATTAAACTTAAAACACCCACGCAAAAAGACAATATAGGTTGTAATAATGTTGCATAGTGTGTTACTGCACTTATTAAAGTTGCCGTAATTACTGCATCTGCATTGGTATCGTTAAAGTTCTTCATCTATTAATTTCAAAAATACTGCGTAATATTCTGATGCTTCCAAATTCTCGAACTGATTAAGCGTAAAGATAGCGTGACTAATTTCTTTTTCAGTATCTAAAAGTTCAACATATTGTTCTTGAAACTTTACAAAATTAGGGCTATCAGTTTTGATTTGAACTTGTCCGTCAATTTCTTCACCAAGTTCTTTGATTAACCCGTTTCTGATTTCATCAATTGTGGCAACTTCTGATTTTAACTTATCAGCTAATCTTTGCAGCCAATATTTTACCTTTAAAGTTAACGGTTGTGCTAATAATCCTTTGTTGTTTTCGTTACCAAATAACTCTAAATTAAGAGTATAAATTTCGCCAAGTGTTAATATTGTTCTTTTCATATGATTACAAAATTAAGCAAATTACACGCCCAATTGATTACAAAATTGTCATCGTTATTCCAGTTAGCATAAGTTTCAGCATCCATTGTTAGATTGCCTTGCAAAATTGATGTGTAAGTTTCGTCTGCAACTGATAAAACTTGCCAATAGAAAGTCACAGATGTTGGATTCATTGGAAAGTTTAAAGCGTCAATTTGGAAGATTGTTCCTTCGCCTTTTGTTGGCACGATTATAGGTTGTATTTGTATCATATTTATATGTTAGATGCTAATAAATAATAAGTTGTTCCCGCAATAGTAATTTGTAGTTTATGTGTTGATACAACTGAAGCAGCCACAATAGGGGACATACCTAATGTTAAAGCCCCGTTTAAACGTGTTGATCCGTTGACGTCAAGTCGAAATCCAGCATCGGTGAAAGTTCCTCCGTTTTGGATAAGTACGTTTCCCGTACTCCCAAAAACTTTTAATTTTATATTACCACTACTATCATTTAAATTAATATTTGAACCAATAATATCTAAACTATTATTAACTGCCGAAATTGAACGGGTGTAAAAAGAAAGAAATCTAAAATTAGAAGCACCAATTGAACCAGTTGAATCTGTATTTGGACGAATTCCTTCGGTAGTTCCACTATAAATTAAAGTTGTAGTAGTCGTATTCCCCCTCCCCGTTACACTTGCCAACGTATCGCTTTCCGCAGTCAAATAAGTATTCGTATCTAACGCAAAAGTACCAGCAGCAGTCATCTTTACAAATGATGTTGACGCATAGGTTAATGCTGAAACCGATGTAAGGTTTGCGTTTAATGGTTGACCACCTAACCCACTTAAAGAATAAGTTGGAATGTTTAAGACATTACTTACTAACGTAGACGCACCACTTGAACCCGTTGTTGTTAACGATGTAATTCTGTTTGTATAGGCACTATCCCAATTTGTCGCACTTGCAGTTGTTGGTATAGCATAACCCGTTGTTAAACTAAATACACCCGTTGTATTAGTATATGTTAAACCCGTTGCAGTTGAACTTAATGCAGATAAAGAAATATAATTACTTGGGTTTGAACTTAAATAATAACTTGAATTATCGTATGAAATTGTTGTACCGCTAATTTTTACAAACCCCGTACCACTTAGCGCATCTTGTTTGCCATTAAATGTATTCCAATCAGTAGAACTCAAGTATCCACTTTGACTTGTTGTCGCTTGTTGGATACTAAATTGTCCCGTTGTGTTATTATATGCAAGAGGGGTTAACGCACTCAAAGCAGTCAAACCAATACCACCAAGACCAGCTAATGTGTAGTTTGGAATGTTTAAGACATTTGCAGCAAAAGTAGATGCACCCGAATTGCCCGTTGTAGTTAAACTGATAGTCGCTTGTTTGCTATTTAAAGCCGTTTGAGTGGCATTTGAGATTGGTTTGTTAGCATCACTTGTATTGTCTACATTGCTTAATCCTACGGCAGTTTTATCGAGTGTTTGGAACGTTTTATCACCTCTATAATATTGTGAAGTTGTACCAGCAGTAATTGTACCCTCTTTTAAATTTAAAGCATTTTGTACAAGGGTTGAAATTGGTTTGCTGATGTCACTTGTATTGTCGACATTGCCCAAAGAAACGTCTGTTTTGTTTATTACAACTACACCCGTTTTACCATTTACACTTTGCACATTTCCTTGTGCTGCAAAAGTTACCGTGTCGTTAATATCGTCATAAGTCAATGTGACATTACTACCAGCTATTGCGTAATCTTTAAAGTTTTTAGTTGCCATATACCAATGTCTTTCCTTTTTGTGATAATAATTTATAGTTCTTATTGCTTAATAACGCATTGTCAGCCCGTGAAATTATACGTTGTATATTCGTAGGGTTGTACGTTTTTAAATTATATTGTATGGTGATTATTTTTTCCATTAACTTGGCGTGTAGTAAATTTCTTCTTCGGTAGATAATTGAACTTTTAGTAAACCTTCTTCAACTTGTTCATTGGCAAGTAATGGGTTTACATTTGAACTTGACGTTTGTGCATAAACTACATAGTTGTATTCACCTTCAAAGAAATCATATGTATTTTCGTTTATTAAAAACTTATTGTATCGGTCTTTAAAAGAACTTATATCAGTCAACAAAAAGTTATATTGTTTTTCAGTTTGACGATGTGTAATGCTAAACAAATATTTAGGATTTGCAATTGTCACTTTTTCTGTAAGTGTCAAGTACCAATTCTTTGATTCCCCTTTTGTAAGTAGTAGCATTATTATTAAATTAGCATTTTTACAAATTTGTTACAATAAAAAAAGGGTAGCAATTACGCTACCCCAATTAAACTATATGAAAAACACTACTTAAATTCCTAAACTTGTAACTACTGCACCACTCAATTTGTATGGTTGTTCGCTATCCATTGCTTGTAAAGTAATTTCATAACCATTAGCGTCACCAAAAGCAGTTCCACTACTTGCTACCATTGAAGATACTTCACATCCACTTTCTTTACCTACTAACCAATATTCGTCGTTGTTATTTTTTACAATACAGAATGCTCTGCCTTGTGCCAATAACTTCATTTCGTTTCTTTTGGTTGTAGACATTCTACGCAATTTAAACATAATATCAGTACTGTTATAAACAGTACCATTTTCTGTGCTTACATTGGTAGTATTTGTTAAAGAACCAGTTGCTTTTGGAATTTCGTAAGTATAAACATCACCACTTGCAATAGTTGTAGCAGTTACCTCGCCACTTGCAACTGTAAATCCAGTTTTAGCCCAATTCACCAAGTGAATCGACTTAATACCCCCGACTGCATCTTTGCAGTCAAGGGCTATACTTTGGGTTAATAAACAAGGCATCTATCTATAAAATTAAAGTGTGAAATAAACTACTTGGTCAGGGAATGCAATTTGTGTTCCGTATTTCATTGTCAAACGGAATCTTACCTCGTCCGAATCTTGAGAATACCAAATTTTGGCGTCCTCTTCTTCATGTGCCAAATCAGTTCCTACAAATAAATTGTCTAAATTAGTACAAACCATTTTGTTTGTTCCGTTCAAACCACCTACACCGATAATTTCAACGTTAGTACCAGGCCAAATCATTTTCAATTCACTTGTAGCATCTGCAACGTAGTGGTAAAGGTTAGCATTTTTCAAGTTAACCAAAGCCAATTTGAAGTTATCTATACCCATAAACAATTTGATATTGTCTTTGTCTGCAATTCTTGCTGGTACTGCTGCGTAGATAGCATCTAAAATAGT
>Ga0209829_10000626_pt1 | contig 31184 bp, 45 predicted proteins | sample C_140205_EF_Meta_FD_187311 | JGI IMG/M metagenome (GOLD analysis project Ga0209829, IMG submission 187311) | Freshwater microbial communities from Lake Croche, Canada to study carbon cycling - C_140205_EF_MetaG (SPAdes) (version 2) | ecosystem: Environmental > Aquatic > Freshwater > Lake... | reverse complement strand
CCTGTGGGCACTGGCTTGCTGGAATTGGGTGGTATACCATCAGTACTGAAAACATCTGGTCTGCTCAGCTCATCCTTTTGTAACACATAAAAATGTTGAGTCTGGAAGTTTCGGAAAGGCACAGCCTGTTTGGCTTCTTCCACAATCGCATCATTAATTTCAATCTGTTTGTCATATGTGCTCAACAAATCTCCCAGGGTACCTGCACTGCCATCTGGCTTGGTAAAACTGGGATCAATACCATCTCCTCTGTCTGTGAGTTCTTGATCCAGTATGTCCTGATACTCTTGGCTGTCTGTGAGGGGTTGGCATTTCACTCTCCATAAATGTGCCCACCATGTGGGGCTGAACCCTTCTGCAGGTTTGCTGCCTTCCTGAACCACCATGAACTTGTTTATGGGCTTGTAGTCCAATGTGTTGGTGTCTCTCCAATGCAAAAGTTCCAGCACATCTCCTGTCATGAGTCTTCTGCCCATGATCTCCACCATGTCGTTTATGTGAAATGTTATGAATGTGGTATCTGAGCTCAGGAAGAGGCCAAACTGTTTGAGATCAAATTCAGAATCACTCACTAGGTAGTGACCCTTCAAACTATAAACATCAGGATCATACTTTCTGTCTCTAATTTCCAAGTTGACCAAATCACTAATGTTCAAAATGTTATCGTCAGGATCTGGGGTGCTGTTCAGAGTGGATGTGGGTCCCAGATATTTGTGGCAGTATATCTCCGTAGCCCCAATTCTTATGTATTCACTAGCCTGTCTATCAAAGAACTGATAATCCTTGCCTCTGGCACCAGGTCCTTTCCAGAATATTAATGGGGGCATGAGAGATCTCCTTTGTGTTATTTAAGCTTGGATGCACTGCTTGATGTCATGTGATATTTTTTGTGCAAAAACCTGTTGACTTATTATGTGGACATGCTATTATGCACATAGGACGATGAGAAGGGATATAGACCATGTATCGTGTACATCTCACCAACTTTGGGTATGATGTGTATGTGGGTGATAATCTTACCCATGCGCGGGCAGCCACAGTTAAAGCTGGCTTTGAGAGTGTGATTTATCAACACACTCAGCCCATTCTGTGTTACAGTCCTATCTCAGGCTGGCGTGGGTTGGTTTCATAAAAAGTGGTTGACTAAATCCCACACCATGTTATAATGCACTCATAACGGAACGGAGAACTGCACATGGCAAAGCTTACTGCTACGGAAAAGAAAGCACGTGACATGGTGGGTAATGAGCCCAATTTTGCAGCCCTTAACTATCAGTCCACTGGCTTTGCTGGTGACTACGCCAAGGCGCTCAACTGGGTGCATTACGAAGTGAGTGAGGACGAGCTAACCACTGAGTTGGAGCAGTTTTTGGTCCAGCGCAAGCTGGAGGACCTGGTGTCTTACATGGGCAGCCTGGACGGTGTAACCAGCGTGCTGTTGGGCAAGATTGCGTACTGTGTGAATCGTGGTGCTGAACTCAGCAACAACTCTGTTATACGTATCCGCACCGCCCTGGAGAGGGTGCGAGATGCCCAAGTGGTTGTGGACATCAAGCAGCAGGGTCTGTTTGAGGAGATTGAGACCACTTCTGCTAGCCGCATGAACGAGATCTACAAGGGCTGCTACAGCCTGATTGACAACTTGCGGGCGCAGGTGTGTGCAGGCAAGGTGGAGCTCAAGGATGTACACGATCAGGTCTCCAAGATCCTGGACATCAAAGGTGCCAAGGCACAGGTGCGCAAGCGCCTGGTGGAACACTACACCCAGAGTGTGCGTGAGGCATTGGCTGACAAGACCATCAAGACCTGGGTTAAACCCTTGCAGGAGGTGCTTCGCACCCTGGGTGGCGATGTGGCAGCCGTGCGCGAGCGCGCCAAGAAGGTGGAAGCCAAGGTTAAGGCTGTGGAAGCCAGGGCCAAGGTGAAGGTTAAGGCTGAGAAGGCTACCAAGGCGACCAAACCTGTGAAGGGTACGAAGGTGAAGCCCGCCAAGGTCAAGGAGACCAAGGTTATCATGATCAAGCGCAAGCCCAAGCTGGCGCAAGGTGCACCCACTGTGGCCAGCCAGGTGCGTGACCTGATCCGGGTCAACAAGGTGAGCGTGGATGAGGCAGGCATGGTGGAACTGGTGTGCGGTAAGCTGGGTCTCAGCAAGGATCGCGGCCGCAGTGTGGTCAAGGCCTTCTGGAACAAGATGGGGGTGGCCTGATGCACAGAACTGATCACAAATGCGACACACTCACTGTGAATGCAGACACACTGTTCAACTATGTGGTGGGCTATCCTTGGAATCCTGAAGATCTGGAGCACTTGAGGATTTACTCGTATCATAGTCAAATCCAGAGGGGCACACAGTCTGATGCTGAGGAGTTTCTGGAATATGTGAAAAGTCAAAATCCACACAACCCCTATTGCATCTACAAAGTTTCATTCAGTAAAATGGAAGTCACATGACCACTCTTTATCGAATCAAGCACACACCGTCTGGTATGTGCCCTAGCCGAGAAGTCAAAATCAAGCTAGCGGATGGCAGTATCTACCACCAGAACGGGTTTTACGTTAAGAGCAATCTCAGCAAAAACGGGAAAATATATGTGCGCCGACCCAGGCTTGGGCAGATTGGTAGCAGTTACTATACACACCTGATCACCAGCGTCAAGCAGCTTAACCAAGGCATTGGTAATTATACCCTGAATCCTGTACTGGAATCAGAATGGCAGATTGAGCAAATCGTGGCCCAGACTGCACAGAATGGCGTGTAAATCGTTCTCAAACAAGTTCACTCGTATGTGGTGGTATGACAAATCCAATTCCACAAACAGGGCCACGCAAAAGGCAGCACATGTGAGTGATCTCACATGTGCTCAATTATGTGAGCATTCTCACCTGCCCTGGTCACGTGTGGTGTGCACAAACTGGCTGGGGGCACCCATACTAAATGTGAGACATATGTTTAAAATTGTGAGTGAACTCAGGACCATGGGATATGAACATTTTTTTATCAGTCGCAGAGGCGTCACCGATGCTGCTTATGGTGTACAAATTTGGTGTGCAGAACCTGAGATGCCTTTTGTGATCATGTTGCATGCCAGTCCCATTGTGAGCATGCGATCTTACACGGCTGATCAATTTGAGGAACAAATCAGGACCATGTGCACCTGGAGTACATTTTAATGTTGTATGCGTTTTTTACCGTGGGCGCCATATGTATGGCATGGTTTCATGCTAGACTGACTGTGATTAACTGTATTGCAAAGACCACCACCTGTGTGCACATGCTAAACTATGTGATCACCAACACTGTATGGTGGAGCATGATCACCATGATTATGTATATGATGTTCAGCTGGGGCTTCCTGGTGCTGTTGTTTTGTACAGCCAGATTTGCATTTTTATTGCGCATGAACTGGGTGGGAGTATGCGATCAATATGATGCCATCAAAAAGTTAATGAATTGAGTCAATGGAAACTGTCATACAATAGGTAAATACATCAAACACAGAAGGTGTGATGTAAATGAGTGCAACAATTAGTCACAAACACGAGATAATTGGTGACATCAAACGCATGTTGGGCGGCAGCATGGTGGAAGTAGAATTGGAAGAAGAAGACTACCAAACTGCCATGAGAATTGCTCTGGACAGATACCGTCAACGTAGCTCTAATGCTGTGGAAGAAGCTTATGCATTCCTAGCACTACAACCTTATCAAACAGAGTATTTCCTGCCTGACGAAATCACAGATGTGCGCCAGGTGTTCAGAAGAGGATTGGGTGGCAGTTCAGGCGGCACATATATTGATCCTTTCAGTTTGGCATACACAAACTTGTATCTGTTGCAAGCCGGAGCAGGTGGCGGATACACTGCTGGTTTGTTGACCTTTGAATTGTTTTACCAGTACCAGGAACAGGCAGGCAGGATGTTTGGTAGAGATGTCATGTATCACTATAACACTGTGAGCAAAAAGCTCACCATTGTGCGTCAAATCTTGGGTGAGGAAAGTGTGTTATTGTGGGTCATGAAGGTCAAGCCTGATGACATGATACTGAAAGATCCATTTGCCAAACCTTGGGTGAGATCTTATACACTTGCTCTGTGCAAAGAGATGCTGGGACAAGCTTACTCCAAATTCAGTCAAATTGTGGGTCCCCAGGGCGGTGCTACGCTAAAAGGCGATTCATTAAAAACTGAAAGTTTAGCAGAAATCGAGAAGTTGGAAATTGAAATCCTGAATTTTGTTGATAATGGGGTCCCCCTGGGAATTGTGATTGGCTAAACATTGACTGAGTGTGTTGTGTGATCACACAATACACACATGAAAAAGCAAATCATCAGTATAAGTGGATTTAAAGGTCATGGAAAAGACACTGTGGGCCAAATTCTCAAAACTCACTTGGGTTGGGACACCATGAGTTTTGCAGATCCTCTCAAACAAACTATCAGTGTGATGTTTGATTGGGAGTATGATATGTTGGAGGGCATCACACCAGAAAGCAGAGCATGGCGAGAGCAGCCAGATCCTTTCTGGAGTCAAAAGTTGGGTTATGAGTTCACACCCAGAAAAGCCATGACACAGATTGGTTCAGATTTGATCCGTCGTAAATTTAATGATGATCACTGGTGTGATCTCATGCACAAACGATTGGTGCACATCACTAACACTTGTGTGATCACTGACACAAGGTTCAAAAAGGAACTCAGCATGGTCAAGGCACAGGGGGGCATTTGTGTGTGGGTCAAGCGTGATCCCTTACCTGCATGGTATTCCCAAGCACTCTGGTTGAATAACAGACCAGAATGGCAACAGAACATTATAAAACCCTTTATGCGTAAATTACGGGATGTGCATTACAGTGAAACCAATTGGCTGGGCTGGGACTTTGACCATGTGATAGAAAATACTGGCAGTATAACAGATCTCACCACACTGGTGCTGGAATGGGCCCAATCTATTACCGCTGGATAACCACTGACTAAAAACCCTGGTTTTTAAACCCACATGCTAAATATCGCTACAAGCGTTATATCTGCATGAGGTCAAAATGGCAAATCTTGTGAGCCCTGGGGTTCAAGTCCAAATTATAGATGAAAGTTTTTATGCAGGGGGCCAACAGGGCACCGTGCCTTTCATTATGCTAGCTACTGCTCAAGATAAAGGGCAACCTGGTAACACTACATCTATTGCACCAGGCACTGTGAAAATGAACGCCAACAAGCTGTATGGTATCACTTCTCAAAGAGAACTCATACAAACTTTTGGTAATCCCATATTCACCACCCAGGCTGGAACTCCCCAGAATGGCAGTGAGCTTAACGAATGGGGTCTGTATGCAGCCTTCCAGTACCTGGGATTGGCCAACAGAGCTTTTGTGATGAGAGCAGATGTGGATTTGGCCGCACTGGAAAGTTCCGCCATACCACCTTCTGGTACACCCAAAAATGGCGCATATTGGTTGGACACTGGCAACAGCAGCTGGGGCATGTTCAGATCAAATGGTAACATCAACAGCAGCTTGGCATGGGGAGCCATCAAGCCCATAGTAATTGATTCAGCTAGCCAGCTGGAATTGATGGTGCAAGGTATGACTGCAACTCCCATACTGGATCCTAATGCAAATTTGGGGGTGACGGGATCACTCATAATCAATAAAAACACCTTGAACTTGGAAGTGGTCATACTGTCAGGAGACAGCCTGATGGACACTGTTCAGAAGATCAACACTGTGTTGCTCACTAGCACAAATCCATCTGTAAAGGTGCTAAGAGCACAAGTCGCAGAAAGAGTGGTTAGTTATGAAACTGGTGTGCCCAGTGCCACAACCGCTGCCACTGTGTACAACTTGCGACTGGTTAGTGCAGATGTGGATATTGAGAATGGTATAATACTAACAGACAGTACATCTGGGTTGCTTACAGCATTAGGACTCACAGCTACTCCTATTATGACAGTGTTGCCTGTTAGCACATTGGGTACAGTGGGCAGTGTGGCAGTAAATGCGTACAAGAGCATGGATGGAAGTAACAATCTGGTCACACAAGTACAGATGTATGAAAAGATTGTGGTCACCACCAACAACACCACACAAGTAAGATGGTTTGTGATTGGCAGCAAAGATACACAAGTGCCTGGTGCAGGCTGGTGTGAAGCTACTCCCACTGTAGTAACGGGTACTAATCGTAGTCCAGTGTTTACATCTGGCGCCCAAAGTCAAATCCGAATTGGTAGTAATAGTGCTACATTTGTGAATAATTCTACCACATTACTTGAATTGACCATGCAACTAAATGAGTTTTTTGCAACAAATAATATGAAGGCAGTGGCCACCATTTATAGCCAAGGTCCAGACAGCTATCTGAGAATTATTAACTATGCAGGTACAGACATTGCGTTAGTGGATACAAGATATGGGCTGTTTGATGCACTTGGTATTGCACAATCACAAACATTCTACGGAGAAGTAACTGGCACATCAGATGTGACTGCCACAATTTATTCCCAAAACACAGCCATCACAATCACGGTGGGCGGCTATTCAGACACCATCACTGTGACCACACCAGGGGGTGTTACTGCCACTGAATTCAGTAATCAAATTAACGCCAGCAGCATATTAAGCCCATATATTACCGCAAGTGTGATAACTGTGGGCGCTGTGGAAAACTTCAAAATTATTAACAAGCTGGGTACATTCTTCACCATCCGCAATGGTGTAAATTCAATGCCAGTGATCCCCTTCACAGAACGTAGTGGCATTCCATGCGGAGCAACACTGGGCAACAGCTTGATTTACCAAGGCTACTCACAAACTGTACCACAGCCTCGTACACTTGAGCAAGTGGCAAGTGGTAACATATGGATCAACACTGTTGCAGGGAACAGAGGTGCAGTTTATAACGTGAAGCGTTATAACTCCGGCACTGGAACTTGGCAAACTAAGCCTGCTCCTTTGTACATGGATGACACAAGTGCAAACATGGGCTACAGCAGCCAGCGACAGATTGGCAGTGTGTATGTGCAATACGACAGCAACATGACTGCGCCTTCCACTGCCACATGCTTGGTCAAGATATGGAATGGAACCTCATGGACAGCGGCATCCAGCCTGACCTTGAACGGCCAAGATATTCCGTATGCCCAGGGTACAGCTATACCCATAGCATCACCAGACTCTGGAACTATTTGGTTCAACCAAAATCTTAGAGTGGACATTATGGTTAGTGATGGCACAATGTGGATGGGTTATCGCAACATGTACCCTGCCACAAACCCTGGTGGTGTACTGTTGAGTGCAACAGAGCCCTCCACCCAAACAGATGGATTCACTCCATTGGCTGACATGGACTTGTGGATTGACACAAGTGACTTGGAAAACTATCCCAAGATCTACCGTTACGACAGTTTGAATATGTTGTGGACATTGATTGACAATACCGATCAGAGCAGCAGTCAGGGCATTGTGTTTGCTGACGTTAGACCCAACAACACTGGTCTGCTGGACGGAAGTGAACTGGTTTCAGATATGCTGGTGAGTGATTATGTGGACGAAGATGCACCTAGTGCACTCACTTATGCATTTGGTACATTAGTATTCAATATGAGATATTCCAGCAACAATGTTAAGGAATGGCGTCCAAAGTACTTGACCACAGGTCAATACCGTGATCGTTGGGTCACTGTGAGTGGTTTGACCAACACAGGGGCCCCATACATGGGACGAAAAGCACAACGCAGAATGGTTGTACAGGCCATGGCATCTGCTATTGTGAGCAACCAAGAAATCAGAGCTGAAGCCAATTTCTTCAACTTGTTGAGCGCACCCGGATATCCTGAACTGATTGATGAACTGGTCACACTCAACACAGACAAGAAGGATGTGGCATTTGTGATTGTGGATTCACCTGCCAGACTGACACCTGATGGTACCAGCATACAAGCATGGGCTATTAACTCCAATAACGCACCTTCCAATGGCGAAGATGGATTGATTACCCGCTCCAGATATGCTGGGGTGTATTATCCTTGGGGTCTGGCCACCAACCTGGATGGCAATGAAGTGTTCGTACCACCCAGTGTGGCGGTACTGCGCACATATGCATTCAATGACCAAGTCAGTTACCAATGGTTTGCCCCCGCAGGCTTTAACAGAGGCCTGGTGAGTGTGTTAACCAGCGTGGGGTACTTGAACGGTGAAAATGAATATGTGTCTGTACAATTAACACAAGGGCAGAGCGACGTCTTGTATGAAAACGCCATAAATCCAATCAGATTTATTCCTGGTAGAGGATTGGTAATTTACGGCCAGAAGACTTTGAGTCCTGTTGCAAGTGCCATGGACAGAGTGAACGTGAGCCGCTTGATCAATTATCTTAACTATCAGCTGGACAATTTGGCTAAACCATTCTTGTTTGAGCCAAATGATCAATACACACGTGATGCTGTACAGCGTACATTTGAAAGCTTTATGGGCGACCTGGTTGCACTCAGAGCTGTGTACGACTTTGCTGTACTGTGTGATGAAACTAATAACACTCCTCCCAGAATTGACAGAAATGAACTGTGGATCGATATCGCAGTCAAGCCAGTCAAAGCGGTAGAATTCATATACATACCAGTGCGTATTCTGAATACTGGTGATCCGCTACCAGTTTAAACTTTGATTACTTGAGCAGAGTGGCTGATGCCACTCTGCTCATTTGTTCCAGATCCACTTGCTGTGTCCACAATCCCAAATTCGATTCCATCCTTGATTTTGTCTATTCTGCCACTCAGTTAGTGATGCATCATCTTGACCAGTCTTGCGTAAATTATAGCGGTGAATTCGGGTCAGGGATTTAAAGTCAATGTACCAATAGTTGGGGCCCGTATCATGCACATGATCAAATCCCAACTGTGCATAAACTTGGCCTGTGTTCCATCTTCTGTCACTGTAGCTGACAACCTGAACTGGATCCAGATCTCTCACAAATGATGTGAACATTCTGCTAGCACCACCTGATATGGTCAAACCAGGTTTGGTACAGAACCTGTTCAATTCCCACACATGTGCTAGTGGTGTACTGCCTTTGGCAGGTGTTAAGGCACTGAATGTGATCACACTTACTAGCTCATTATTTTCATATAATCCATATGCATGTACAGTTTTTCCCACACCTTGTACATGATGTTGGCTACAGAACTTGTTGGCTGCTGATGGTAACACTGGGCTACATGTAAGTAATCTAGCGCCCACCCTGTGATCATTTAACCCCAGCATGTTCTTAATTCTATCTTTCACAACTTGTGACTTGTGTAGCCATTCATCTTCAAATATGGTGATCAGTCGTATGCCTTTGTTTGCACATTGTATCATCTTGTTCAAGTGGCTAAATTTACTTGTGCCATGCAGCTCACTATGCCAATATAGTCCGCAATATTCAATAGCCAAATTGTGTTCAGGTAACCATATGTCCAGCTCAAGAGGATGCAACACAGATCTATCATTAGCAACAGTTGTGACTCCTAAAGACTCTACATACTCTCTCAATTGCCGTTCTTGTAGACTACCTTTGTTAAGACCGCTGCATTTGATGCATGGGGTGCCACATTCATGCGTGCGCCATCTGAATGTTTCCATAGCTAATTCTTCCACATGATCACATGTGTTACACTTGAACTCTATTCTAGGATTGGGATTTTCATAAAAGTCTTTCAATTGCTGCGACGCTGGACTCCAATCAGTTATAGTGACCACATCACAGGCAAGATCTTGATATTTTCCTATTCTTTTGGTTAATCTATCCTCTTGCACATATGGTATGTGGGCGGGATGATTCACACCGTGATTTTGTTGTAATGTGGTTTTAACTCTCTGAGCGTGGCCGGGAATTTGACTTGCGTTTTCTACCCCATAACGCTGTTTGATGGTTTGTCTCCCCTTTGAGTTTAGAGTGGTTGCTCTAGACTTAGTTTTTTCTCTTGCATGAGGAGTCACCAATGCACCATATCTATCCATCATGGTTTGATTGCGTTTGTTTATTACATGTTCACTCTGACTTGCATTTGTTACACCATAACGGTGCATCATGGTGGCTTTCATTTTATCCTGAATTCTAGACAAATCGCCTGATTGTTTTCTCAATTGTTGTGCACAAGAGCTAGAGCAGGTGGTAGTATAATGGTTGGTGATCCAATTTACTTGTTTGTCACACATAATAACTTTACATTTTGGGGGACACACCAGTTCATGAACAAACAAATAGATTTGTTCATTTAATTTGGTAGTAAACGGGTACAAGCCTTTAAGATATTGCGTCCACACTGCATGCTTTTTGACTGTGTTTAGCCATTTATTTTTAGGAATAATTTTAAGAATGTCTTTTAGGTCGTTCATGATCTGCCTCCCGGGTCGTGCGTATTTATGTCGCAGAGTTCAGCATAATTATAATTACTTGCCTATATGAGCCTTAGTCAATTAAGCCAGTCAAAGCTGTGGAATTCATCTATATACCTGTACGGATCCTGAACACTGGTGATCCACTACCAGTGTAAGCTAGTGATACCATGCACGGTGTTGATGAGCGGAGATGGCAACATCTCCGCTCATCCCTTCTTTATTAGGTCTTCCAGAAAGCAGTATTCGCTATAATGATTAACTTTTGTGTCACACACATAATTAACACGTGGGTTATTGTGCAGAATCCATAACTCAAAGGCATATCTATAATTATTACCCTTAGGCCACAGATTGGGTGTATGTGTATACAGTGTGGATTGTATGGGATCTGGTAACGTTCTCACATAATCTGATCTAGCCCAAAAAAAGTTTCCACTAACAACTGGTGCATTCACACTCAATCCATCATTTAACGCCACCACTTGATACTGTTGCAATAGCTTGACATTTGTGCACCATTCTGTAATACAGTAATGGTTTAGGATTTCTCGCCAATTAGCCACACTAGGACTGGACTGGGGTATAATGCCTTTTGCATGAATATATAAGCCCAGAAAGTCCTCTTGCATGCTCATTTTGTGTAGATAACTGAGAGTGGATCCCTCAAATATGTTTTCAGTCAGGTCCCTAACTTGCACTTCCTTTACCCAAGGATATCTACAGTGCACATATTCCTTTAATTTATGGCTGAATGTGGTTGTATTATTTGATTGCGTATCCAGGAAATCTGAACCAAACAAGCTGGACCACCAGAGGGGCATGGTCACGCACATGTACACGTCTGCTAACTTATGCAAATTACTTTTTTTAATCAACTGAAGTTGTTGATCCACATTCCATGTCCATGCGCATGCTCGTAAATCTTCTGGAATATACACATGATAAAACACTTTTAAGGGGATCATGCATTATACTAAGGAGGACAGCACTTGCAGTCAAATACATGCATGTAGAACAGCATGATAACAGACAACCCATCCAAAGTAAATATTTACAACGAATTCACCACGTTTTACTATGGTTTGACTTAATTGAAATTACACTTAACATCAATCAAGTAGGAGAGATATCATGCGAGACGACGTAAAACCTGAATGGGAATCACCTTCAGATACCGATGAATTAGATTTAGATCAAACAGAAAACGAAGAAAGAGAACATGCCAGGCAGTATGTGTGTGGGGAAATAACTCGCTATGCTGTGGAGATCCTGGAGTTTTATAGTAAAAAACTGGGCAAGAATAATGCACTTGGTGTAACTATTGAATGTTTTAGTGAATGTTTGGGTAATTTGGTCAGTTTGGTGCATGAAGACCATCAAGCAGAAGTGTTGGAATCCAGTCAACAAGTGATTTATCAAGGATTGATCAATCAACAAGAAACAATAGCAGAACTAGCATATGGGCAGGTGGGGCACGCATAACGTGTGACCCCCAGGAAAATTTAATCTGTTCACCATAAATATCCACACAACAACTTTCTCGTGTGGAGATAATTTATGGTAGAGACCCTCAGTAAGTTTGGCGTTCCCATCAACGGTACCCGAACTGGCCAATTTCAACCCAAGATCAAACATCGCTTTAGAGTGCGTGTGATCAATTTCGGACCCATTGCAGGTGGCCTGGAACTCACCCAACAAGTGGTGACTGCAAACCGCCCTAACGTGAACTTTGAAGAAGGCACAATGCACTCATACAACAGTGTGATGTATTATTCGGGCAAAGCCACATGGCAGGAAACCCAACTGGAAGTTCGAGACGACATCACCAACTCCGTAAGCAAGCTGGTGGGCCACCAACTACAAAAGCAGATGAACTTCTTTGAACAAACAAGTGCAGCAGCAGGCATCAATTACAAATTTACCACCATCATGGAAATCATGGATGGTGGTAATGAAACAGTGTTTGAGCAATGGACTCTGGAAGGTTGTTTCCTCAAGTCAGTTGATTATCAGCAGCTAGATTATTCCAGCAGTGATCCTGTCATGATCAACATGACAATCAGATATGATAATGCCACACTAGCTGACGGACTAATGGAACTGAATCCACAGTTTAGACCTGGCGTTACTATAGCATAAGGTAATACATCCACATGAGTATTTTGGGGGCTATCACCGGTAATGTGACGCAGTCTTTGACTGGTGGGGCCACCACTACTGGCGCAGCAACAGGTAGCAGAGTTTACTACAGGGGCCTGCCCCTCATGTTGCGTAACAACAAGAGAGCCACTGTTGTAAACAAGGCTAATAGGGTCATACAGGCCACACCCCGACATAAATTCATGTTTTATGCCTGCTTTACCCCAGGTGTGGGTGCCAGAGGGCAGAACTTTCAGACTTGGCAGTCTGGCTTTGCATTTCAGATCAGCAAAGTGGATCGTGCAAAGGCCAGCCCCAAGCTGCAAACTCTCAATCAATACAATCGCAAAAGAGTGGTGCACACCAGCATTGATTATCCTGACATAAGTTTGAGCTTGCATGACACTGTGGATGACAGAGTGCTTAGGGTGTGGCGCGACTATCACAAATGGTACTTTGGTGATGGCAGACCTAAATCAGCTGCCACCACATGGAAGTCTGGTGTCATCAAGGGCAGAACGGAATTTCCTGTGAGTAACGGTTGGGGGTTTTCACCACAAGGCGGGGCAAACGGAGATACCAATTTTTTCGACACACTTGATGTATATACATTTTATGGTAAAAAATTCACACAAGTCACATTTTATAATCCCAAGATTGAAAGCATCACGTTTGATTCCATGGACGCATCAGCAATAAGTGAGTTGGCCACTATAGACATGGGTATAAAGCATGAAGGTTTTGTTTATACTCAAGTAGCGGCTCCTGTGAGTGCAAAAGAAGTACAACTGTTTGGGTTAGACATAGGCGATTATTATGAGCCTTCTGATGCATTTGGTGGTGTGAACTCTTTCCTGCTGGATCTGAATGATAATATTGAGAGCACAGTGGACTCACTATTGGGTGGTGTCAGACAAATACCTTTTGTGGGTGGAGTGTTGGCTGGCCTGGGATCTAATGCAATCAGAGCATCAGGTGTAACAGGCTTTCTGCCCAGAGTGGCCAGAGCGTTGGGTGGTACAACATTGAGCAGATGGGGTTCATTCAGATGACAGATTTAATCACAAGAAATTTAAAAGACCAAAGCGGCAACTTGGGTCGCGAGTCAATTGTGGTAAATCAAAATGGCACAAGCCAGTTTGTGGATGCACAAACTGGTCAAGTAGTAAGCAGAAGCATACAGGCAGATGCATACACATTGAATAACTCACCTCTGGACAACAGTTTTCAGATAGATCCTCAAAGTTTTAATGTGAGCAAGGGATTGTGGGAACAACCAGATGTACCCACCACATTGAGCAGAATGTTTGGCGCCATCACAGCGGTGACTGCCAAGGATCAAGGTGTGGGTGCAAACTCACTGTTTCAGGCAGGTGTTGCCAGTGATGCACTTCTGGAAAACATCAATTTTTTCCGAACAGCACACAGCCAGATAGGTGTGAATGATGGTGATCCACGCCCCATTTACCTTAATAACATCATGTTAGCCACTAAGGTTTTAAACCAAACCAGGTAATCACCTAAATATCGGTTGACATGAGCAGCAAATACACACAGGGCTTATTTGTGCCCCAAAATCCACAAAAAATCGTTGGTAACAAGCGTATTCAATATCGCAGTTCATGGGAATTAAGAGTTATGTCCTTTTTGGACAGTCATCCCAACGTGTTAGAGTGGGGTAGTGAATGTTTGCAAATTCCCTATCAAAATCCGCTAACAGGCAAGCATACTGTGTATGTGCCTGATTTTTTGATCAAGTATTCTGATGCATCTGGTAAGACCCGAGTGGAATTGGTGGAAGTAAAGCCCAAGAAGGAAACCTTCATGGAAGCTGCCAAAAGCAAGCGAGACAAGGCCTATGTGTTACTGAATACTGCCAAGTGGCAGGCTGCAAGCATCTGGTGTGCCAAGCACGGTGTGGGATTCAGAATCCTAAATGAAGATGATATTTTTGTAACGCAGAAAGCCAAAAAGAAGTGAGATCATGACCAGATTCGGAAAACTGGAAGACACATTTGGTATTGCTGCACTAGAAGATAGTATCACACCAGAGGGCTTACTGAAACAGGCCCAAGTCCTGGATACAAATTTTAAGCAAGTGGATCCGTCAGAACTACATGACGAAGAAATGGATGAGATAGCTCAATTGGCCATGCAATACGGAAAAACACTACATGACTTGGGTATGAGTGTGGAAGTCAAGCATGCTGGGGAGATATTCAATGCCAGCGGGAACATGCTTAAAATTGCATCAGATGCTCGTAATTCCAAAATGGAAAAAAAACTCAAGCTCATGAAGCTGGAAATGGATCGTATCAAAATGGACAGGACATCACCTGATAAACCTGAGCTGATCAATCAAGATCAGGTAACTGTGCTGGATAGAAACCAGCTGTTGAGTCAGATCAAAGCTTTAAGCCAGACGCCCACTAAATAAGTAACATGGACTGGAACGCAAACATGAAAACTTTTAAACAACGGTTAATGGAAGCACAACGTGAATTCCACTACAGACTCAAGACTGTGGTGGATCTCACAGACGACCGCATGGAAAACTTGGAGCGGCTGCTGGATCGCTACAAATTAATTCGCGTAGGCGCAATACAAAAAGTGGATGGTGATTTGGACACTCTGGAATTTACAGATATGGAGAACTCAAACATTATCTATGTGGACTTTGCTATTGGTGTGCCTGTGAGTGCTTACATTTTGCAACAGGAAATCCGAAGCATACTTAATGTGCCTGAAAAGTTTGTGGTGGTTAGATCAGACAACGAAGCTATTGAAGTGGATTCTGCACGTATTCAGTTATTACAAACCCTGGACAAACTAGCCGCAGATGCTGGGCATGCCCTTGATGCTAGTTTGCTTAGCACTAATCCCCGTTATTTGGATGCAGAACAACCATTGCTTAAAGATGTATTTGGTGACACATACAATAAAAAGTTCCTTAATTATTTGAGTAAAGTGGCCAGCACCAGAACCACAAGTGACTATTTCACACAGGATGACTTTTTAACTGCGGCTCAGCGTGAAGCACATGCAACGCAAATGAATCCTGACATGGACGACTTCAACAAAGCTTATGATACTCCCAAGCCTGTGTACAAAAACAAGTATGAAGATTTACCAGAACCTGTGGAATCCACACTGGTGAACATGACAGGCGGCTTTGATGATGACAGAAAAAGATACTTCAAAGTCAAGAAAAACATTAAAGGTGAAACTGTAGTATACGACATGTTTACTGCGCCTGTGAGAGGAGAGAAATCATGAACACATATGAACTGACTGTGAGCAGTGACCAAGGCAGTAAACTGCACTTGACTATAGCTTATCCACTCGAGATCATGCGTCTGCTGCAATTGAGTGGCATGACACCATCTGATCCTGTTGTGGACACAATAACCACCATGGATGAGCCTGCACAGTCAGATTGTGGATGTGATGACGCACATGTGATGGAACAACAAGCTGAATATGATTATGGTCATGGTGAGGCAGATGATGCAATTGAATTTGACATCAAGAGCTATAAGTTTTCAGGTAAGGCTGACTTGCCTGAGCGGTTGAGCAGTGCAAAGTATGGCTCAAATGCCCTCAAGCAAGAAATGAAGGAAGATGTGGATTATACTGTTATGAAGGCAGCATATGATAAATTCATATTGGAAAATGATAATCAAGCAGGTTTAATAAGTCCTCTGACTAGTACAGATAGAGATGATTTTGATCATGACCCATTGCACAATCAAGATCCAGTAACAGATGGAACTCATAGCCCCATGAGCACTATCAAATTGCAGGATCTACCCAAGTAACATGATTGTGCATCCCCGAAAGTCTATTGTGACACTCAACATAATCTATTATAGACCAGATTATCGCCATGTGTTACAAGAATTTGTGTGGAGCACAGAAGATCAAATACCTGAATTACAGAGAGTGCACAAATTTCTGTTGCACTGGAAGCACAATATTCATGCAGTTATTAAAGAAATACTTTTAGGAGTCAACGACACTCCATTCCGAACATACACAAGTGTGGACGACATTCTCAGATTGCATTAACCCATGAGTATTAACAAATTAAACAGCCCGGGCTATGAGCTTGTAAAAGCACCTCACCAAAAGATCGCGCTAACTGCTAATCAACAATCCGAATTTCTCAAATGCGCATTGGACCCTGTGTACTTCACTAAAAATTATGTATACATCACACATCCCACACAGGGTAAATTGTTATTTGATTTGTTTGACTTTCAAGAGGACATGATCAGAACCTACTCAGACTACAGACAAGTGGTGGCCATGTGCTCTCGCCAGTTGGGGAAAACCACAACTGCTGCTGCATACATGTTATGGTTTGCAATCTTTCAAGAGGATGTTAATGTGTTGATTGCAGGTAATGTGTTTAAAGCTGCTACTGAAATAATGGATCGCGTGAGATTTGCATATGAACACTTGCCGGATTGGTTGAGACCAGGCGGCGTCACATACAATGTGCAAAAGATTGTGTTTGATAATGGTAGCAAGATTGAAAGCACAACCACAACAGCCAGTTCAGGACGCGGCAAGAGCATCAGTTTATTGTTCTGCGACGAGCTAGCATTCGTTAAGAACAAGATTGCAGAAGAGTTTTGGACAGCCATCAGTCCCACATTGGCCACAGGTGGTAAATGCATTGTGTGTTCCACTCCCAACAGTGATGAAGACACATTTGCCCAAATATGGTATGCGGCCAACAATGTGCTGGATGAATATGGTAATGATAGACCAGATGGTGTGGGGGCCAACGGATTCCGGGCATTTAAAGCTGTATGGACCCAGCACCCTGACAGAGACGAAGTATGGGCTGCCAAGGAACGTGCCAAGATTGGTTATGAAAAGTTTGCTAGAGAATACGAACTGCAATTTATCACAGCAGATTCCACATTAATTGACAGCAAGGTGTTGGCCACTCTCACTCATCAAGAACCTTTGTTCAAGACCCAAGAAATCCGGTGGTTTGAACCCATCCAAGCTAATTCAATTTATTTGGTTACTTTGGATCCCTCAGCAGGTGTTGGCCAAGATTATTCAGCTATTCAGGTTTGGAGACTGCCCCAGCTTGTGCAAGTAGCAGAATGGATGCATAACAGAAGCAGCGTGGCCACACAACTAAAGGTGTTGATTCAAATCTGCCAGTACATGGATAAAGAATTGCGCAAAATACCCCAGCATGTGGGAGAACCAGATTTGTTCTGGACCTTTGAAAATAACTCATATGGACAAAGTGTGACAGAACTCTTGAACGAGGTGGGTTTGGATGTGATTCCTGCACAGCTCATGAATGAGCCGTCCCAAGCACACAGTAAGATCAGACGTGGTTTGAACACAAACATGAAAACCAAGGCTCAGGCAGTAACCAAATTGAAAAGTTTGGTGGAAACTAGCAAAATGAAGATACGCAGTAAGTTGTTGATCAGTCAGCTTAAAAACTATGTGAGTAAGGGTGATTCATTTGCAGCCAAAAGTGGAGAACATGATGATTTGGTGAGTGCATTATTGTTGATTGTGAGGATGAGTCAGATAATCAGCAAGTGGGATGATCTCACAGCCGAACACATGAAAGACGATTCATTATGGGACATTGAACAATTGGTGGAACCCATGCCTGTGAGCCTGGGTTGGTGACAAATCCGTTTAAATAACACACACAGATTGAGAATGATCACATGAGCACAGCCCAAATAAATGAAGCCAACTCTTGGATGGCAGAGCAAATATTCAATAAATTGAGTGGCATGGGTCACGTAATTTTCATGTATTGTGATGGAGCCAGGGTATTTGATCCTACCAAGGCAGACATGTTGTTCAGTCGTAAGGCCAACATGATGGTCACTTTGGCCTCAACCAAAGGAAAACCCAGCATGCCAGAAGTGGTTTTCAACACAAGTGAAAGCACACCAAATGATCTAATAGATGATCTGGAACACAGCCTTAAAAATCACAACCTGTACAACCACAGCTTTACCAGAAGGCCTTTTGGTAAAACCATAGAACCCAAGAATTTTGCGTACCAAGTCAAACAAGATATGGCAGAAAGTGCATGGACCGGAAGCACCCGGACTAGCAGATGGAAAACTGGCGTTACAGAAGTTGTGATCAGACATAGTGAACGTCTCATGGATGATCAATCTGTTAGAAGATGGTGCAAGGTGAGAGACATCTTTATTCATGGCCCTGATGGGGGCAGATATCGCATGCCCATCAAACACATTGCAGGTGCAAAAGCACTTGCTCAACACATCAACCATGGTGGTCAAGCATGGGATACTCAAGGCGAGGCCATATTGCACATGATTAATGTGTTACAACAGTGCAGACGCTTGAGAAACTGGCTTACACAAACTGACAGTCACATGGTGCCACACATGGACCAAATGCAAACAAAAATCAAAAATGGGCTAAAGCAAATAAGTGATGTTAATCATTATGAAACAGCCATGCCAGAAGCCACTGAAATGTGTGATATGTGGCGTGCTAACCCCTTAGAACATGCGCATGTGCCTGAGCAAATGCAAGCAGCCTGGCAAGCACTAACTTGCGAAACACCACAGTATGACCATTATGAAATGACAACATCATCCAATCACGACGAATGGCCAGAACATCGTGAGCTCATGGAATGGTTCAACCAGTTTGTGGCAGTCCACGAAACAGATACCACTGATATCAAACAGGCAATCCATGTGACAAAAAGTGAAGACCCAAGAGAAATATTGTCACACTTGAGTGATAATATTACTGGTTGGGAAAATGAGTTTAAACATAATCCCAAACATGTGCTGGATCAAATCACAAAAACTTTGGAAAAACTCAAAAAAAGCCGGTTAAACTGATAGCTTTTTGCGGGCTAATGCTAAATACTAATAGCAGTTACATGGTATAATTCATGTAGCTGTTTTGAAACATTGGCTCATAACGAAAGGCAAATACAATGGCACTAACATTAGCTCAAATCCGTGAAAAACTCCTAGCTCAACAAGCAAACAAAGACCGCACTCAAGGCGGTAACCGTGGCGGAGATAATGCCACTTATCCTTTTTGGAACAATCCCGAAAGTTCCACAGCAATCATACGTTTTCTATCTGATGGTGATACTAGTAACGATTACTGGTGGAGAGAGCGTCTGATCATCAAAATTCCGTTCTCAGGCATCAAGGGTGACTCCTCCAGCAAGCCCACAGAAGTGCAAGTTCCTTGCATGGACATGTGGAAGCCTGGTTCATGCCCTGTGAATGCAGAAATCCGTCCTTGGTGGAAAGGTGGTAAGGATCTGGAAGACATGGCCCGCAAGTACTGGCGGAAGAAGAGCTTCCTGTTCCAAGGCTTTGTGCGTCAGAATCCCAACGCTGAAGATGCTGCAAATGCTCCTGAAAATCCCATACGTCGTCTGGTGATCAACCCTTCAGTGTTTGATCGCATCAAGACTGTGTTCATGGATCAAGAAATTGAGAACTCACCAGTTGGATATGAAAATGGTTTGGATTTCCGTCTTGTCAAGGGCACAAAGGGCCAGTATGCTGACTATGGTCAGAGCGCATGGGCTCGTCGCGAAAGTGCACTCACGAACGATGAACAGGCTGCAATTGAGAAGCATGGTCTGTGGAACTTGAACGACTTCCTTCCCAAGAAGCCAGATGATGATCATCTGCAGGCCATCATGGACATGTTTCATGATTCTGTGGACGGTAAGGCCTATGATGCTGACAAGTATGCACAGTATTATAAGCCATATAACCTGCGCACAGAAGGGGAGGATTCATCACGTGGTGGAGATACTGCGAAGGCCCCTGTCAAGCTGCCCACACGCAATATCAGCATCCAGGCACCCAAGGCTGCGCCTGCAGATGAGGATCCTCCGTTTGAGGTTGAGCGGCCTGTGACTCGTGTGGCTGCTCTCACAGCTGATGAAGCTCCCAAGAAGCTGACCTCTCCAGAAGACATTCTGGCAGCCATCCGCAAGCGTCAAGCTGCTAAGGCATAACAATCCATAATCACCATGTGTGGGTTCAAACTCACACATGGTTTTTCCATACAAATTAAAACTTAATTCACAGGAGGGTAGTCGCATGACCAAAGCGATAGACTTAACGAAATTTAGGAAAGACATCACCAAGAACATTCCTGGCCTGAGTGTGGGCTTCCGAGATCCCAAGGTGTGGATCAGCACAGGCAACTTTGCACTCAATTATGCAATAAGTGGTCGTTTCCGTGACGGTGGCATCCCTTTGGGCAAGGTGTCAATTTTGGCCGGACAAAGTGGTTCGGGCAAAAGTTTTTTGGCTTCAGGTAACATTACAGCCAATGCCCAAAAACAGGATGTGTTTGTGGTGCTGATTGATACAGAGAACGCACTGGATGAAAAGTGGCTGCATGCACTGGATGTAGACACAAGTGACGAAAAGCTGCTCAAACTGAACATGGCCATGATTGATGAGGTAGCCAAACTGATCTCAGATTTCATGAAGGACTACAAGACTCGTTATGGTGTACTGGACGAAGCTGAACGACCCAGAGTGTTGTTTGTGATTGACAGTCTGGGTATGCTGATGACGCCCACTGATGTGAACCAGTTTGAGGCTGGTGATCTCAAGGGGGATATGGGTCGCAAGCCCAGAGCACTGGGTGCGTTGGTGCGTAACTGTGTGAACATGTTTGGTGAATATGATGTGGGGCTAGTATGCACAAATCACTCTTACGCTTCACAGGACATGTTCAACCCAGATGATGTGGTTAGTGGTGGACAGGGGCAGATTTTTGCATCTAGCATAGTTGTGGCAACCAGGAAGCTAAAGCTAAAGGAGGATGAGATGGGCAACAAACTCACAGGTGGTGAAGTGAGTGGTATCCGAGCACAGTGCAAAATAATGAAAACTCGTTTCAATAAGCCCTTCGAGCAGGTGGAAATTAAGATTCCATATGACAGAGGCATGGATCCATACAGCGGTTTGTATGACTTGTTTGTGCAGAAGAAGCTACTGGTCAAGGAAGGCAACAAATGGGTGTACACAAAACTGGATGGTACACAGATAAAGCAGTTTGAAAAGCCCTGGGATCGAAATGAAGATGGCTGCTTGGAAGTAGTCATGGATGAGTTCCATGTGCGCATGGCAAAACATGAGGTTACACATGTGCCTGATAAAAGTGTGGACAGTGAGTAATTTGGATCAGATGAGAATTCTACACAGCCAGATTGATGCTTCAGTGAACTTTGTGGAGCAGCAGCTCACAGGGTTCATTGAGAGCAGATATGTGCGCAGGGAAGAGCGATACATGATTGCGTACTTGAGCAGCCAAACTGGCTGCAACAGGGGATGCAGAACAGCAGATTAGATCACAAGATCCTGCTGCTAAACAGTTATTTGACCAGTACACAACATATATCAACCTGACCTATAGTAAATAGGCCAACCTTGCAATGGAGAATTAGTCATGGAAATAGATGCTAAGACAGTAATGAACTTATGGGAATGTGTTAAGGAATATGTGAATGCCAACAAGCGTGAGGAACTGGCTGTCAGCTTTCTGACTGTGTTGGTGGACAACGACGTGGAAATAACCGATCTGGAAGAACTTCATGGTGTGGATGATGATCTGGATTCTGCCCTGGAAGAGGTGTTTGAAGATGAATTTGACGAGGACGAAGAATAAGGAGTTTTCCTCATGATGTGGTTCATGCATGTCAAGTCAGACATGGCTGTATTACCAGACATGATTGAATATTATAACCGTGAGCTGGTGGAAGCTCATACTGAAACTCGTATCACAGGCAGCCTGGAAAAACAAAGCCAGAGTCTGCCTGGGCAAGTGAGTCACAGATTTGATCAGCTTCAAGAGATTGAAAGTGTGCTCAAGTATCTGAATGTTAAATATGACAAACAACGGTCAGATCACTATCGCAGATACCTGGAACGCTACAACAGAGAGCTATCAGATCGCTCTATTGAGAAGTATATTGATGGTGAAGCAGATATTGTGGACATGCAATGTTTGATCAATGAGGTAGCACTGGTAAGAAACAAGTACTTGGGCATCATGAAAGGTTTTGATGCCAAGAGCTACAGTTTGGGCAACATAACCAGATTGCGTATTGCGGGAATGAACGATTCAACACTCTAAAGGATGATCATGGAAATAATTATGTATATGGTGGCAGTGTTTGTCACCAGCGTGGTATGTGGTATCGGATTCCGAATCCGTGGTGGACTATGGAACACTGTGATTCAACAGTATATTCCCTGGGGCGCCACTACTGCCAGATTGGTTGCATGGGCCACACCCACTGCGATTTTGAGCACAATATGGTACAGTCTGTCTGGGTATTTGATGCCTGTGTTGATACTGGCTGCATGGATGGGTTGTTTGCTGTCATGGTATGGCAGCATTGGTATGGGTCGCACAGGGCATACATGGTGGCGAGATTTTACGGTCATTAGTATGCGCGGAATCGCATGGACTTTGCCCATCAGTACAGTCTTCGGGTTTTTGGGTCTCATGCTGCCAGCTTATGGGCTATTATTGTGCGGAGCAGCCATGGGTGTATGGTATGAAGCTGGCTGGCGCACTCCCAGCAAGGTCACAGGCTTTCAGCAAGGGCCTGAGTTGGGTGAACTTTATTTTGGGCTAGCCTTTGGGCTGACACTGGCACTCATGGCCATTCTATAACGAATATTGTATGCGGTTAGTAGAATACCAAATCAGTTGTTTTTAATTCCCCTCTAACCGATCTCACTTTTGAGGATTTCATGCATTTGAGCAGCATCCACTTGGCCTGCCTCCAGGATTTCATATATGGCAGCCAGCTTTTGTGCCCAAGTGGAATCTGATTGATTCAGCACATCCGCCAGTTGATAGAACTTGGTGCTCAACACAGATTGACTGTCTATAAGGTATCTGATTGCATGAGCACTGCCATGTAACAGATTGTGTTTGGTGTGATCAGTATCCTGATCCAGGGTGGGCAGCTTACTCTCCAGATGTGAGAGAAATTGTTGGGGATTGTCAAACAAATGGTTCATGAATATAATGCCTCATTCTTATGTAGGCTGGATGGTTCAACACCGAAGTGTTCAAGTATATCAAGTCCCACTGGACGAAATCCTTTATCATAATTTGCATCTGCTACTTTTGCACACTCTCTGATAATCAATTCAGCAAACTTTCTTTCCCACATAGCTCCAGCTATTTCCCTTGGCTGCGTCTTACAATATTCTGCAGCTTGTTCAGCAAGCTCTTCAATTCGATCTTTATTCATTGTGTTATTCCTCTATAGGATAAAAGTGTTGACGTATGGCCACGTAACTATCAACTCCGCAGGAAATGTAACCATTCCAATACTCTTTGGGAGTCCATTTCTCTGGGTTGACATATATTTCTTCGGTTAGATCTTCGTATTGCTCATGAACAACCTTCATGCACTCTTCGATGATCAACTTGGCAAACTCATCCGCGAAATTGTAGTTAAACTCTACCTCTTTACCTGCATTACACAGATTCTGGTGCGCTTGTTGAACAAGTTCTTCAATTCGATCTTTGCTCATCAACCATTGATCCTATTCATATGACCTGCTTTCTGGATTGCTTGCTCTTTTGTGTAACCGTCCACAAGATAAGATTTGTATAACCAATCGAACCGCATGGTGGCTAATTCATAAATCGAAAGACTTGGTTCTACTACACTTACACAACGAAAACAAAGATCTTTGTGGTCAGAACAGAAGCCCACTTCTTCAAGAACCTTCCAACAACGAGAACATTTAGTGCCAGGCGCACATTCGATTTTAATATTACTCATTGGTACTCTCCCATGCCCCGTTTATGATACACCAATCGTCAATACAGTCATCTTTACAGTAGCCAGCATCTACGGCTTCTTGGCCAAACTTAGACACCATTGCATCATACCAACGATCATAGAACTCTGCAATGATCTCTTCCTCAGACATTACAACCACAGTATTGCTCTTAGCATCAGTATGTTCAGACTTCTTGTTAAAACAATAATACTGCATGTCCGTTATCCACCCTGTATGTGCGTTTATTCGTGGTAGCCCACAATGTCACATACATGATGTATAAATTCATATGCATTTTCAATCACACGATCTGATTGATACACAGTTTCTTCACAATTGATGTGCTGATCGCGGACAAATTTTTCACACAGTTTGACCAGTGACTGGGCTAGTGTGAGCTCAGCATGAATCTGCTCATAACTTGCCAACAAAAAGCCAATAGGGTCATCCCCTGCGCCCAATTGGTTGTGGCTGCGAGTTAAAATCCAATCTGCCACTCGTTGCTGATCCAGAGTATATGGCGTTTCACGTTCCATGCTATTGCTCCTTTAACTGCTATGTTTATGATAGGATTGCATGATCTGATCCAGTGCCCAAGGATGTGCATCGCCTTGCACTAGGGCATCTTGGTGTTCCAAACTCTGCAAGATAAATTGATGGTCTAACTCAACATTATTAAAGTAGCTTGTGAAATCAAATATTTGATCATTTGCAAACATTTGACTCAGATACTGTAGTACCCAAATATCAGCCTCCGTAAGGGGCTCATCATGCAAGTTGTCATGATATTCTGGATATTCGTCATCATTATCATCATCATAGCCCATAACAGATAACTCCTTGCTTATATTAAAATTTGATCATTGTGGCGTGATTGATGCTTGCATAAGCTCAAGGTGCCTGCAGATAGGTTAGTTCCAGATACTGTGGATCAATCTGCCAGTTGGGCATGGGGACATTAGGCACATTTAGGTGACTCCACTTTTTAAGCACCTGTGTCAGATAGTAAAGGTGATAGTCTTTACGGTTCGAAGAAGACCATTGCGCACCTGTGCCTGATCCGTTCGCACCAATACGTGCATACCTAAACCACTCCATGTATGCATGCTTGCCTTTTTCATGAATCACCCTGCTATTGAAGGTTTGAAAACAGGACTTAATCACAAGAGCCAAAGTGTCAATATAATTGCCATCCACTTTGATCTTATTGCGTGCACATTCCCTAAAATAATCCATCCATTGCCACATCTCTGCACTTTCTACAGCACGATTTAATCCGGCTGCATTCATGAGCATGCAAAACGACTCCAGGTTGTCCATGCTGTATTGCTTGTTATTCCCTGTAACCAACAATTCACTCATGTTAGTAATAGCACCAGGTTGCTGAGCCAGATTACTACTGGAATCTACCACAAACATGTCATACTTTTCCAGGATAACTTGCTGGCGCTCACTCTCCAGCCAATCTGGACGCTTATTATTATCTACTCGTACACCTAAAACCTGCTGCCTGAACAGTTCAGCTTTACTAACTGGCGTTTTGGCGGGACCATTTAGCTCTGTGAAATTCTCTCGCATTTCTTCCTTGCTAGTGCTGGAATGAATAAACACAGGCACCATGCAGGTGTCTGGATCCAGCTTGAGAATTTGTGTGGCAATCACCCACAGTGAGAGAGCAGTGTGTTGGCCATCCCAACAAGTATAAAAGTCTGGTCTGGACTGCTTGGAGTCCTGATACACATTAATGGGCATCACACGTACTGCCTTCCAATCCTGCAAAATGTTGCACAGCCAGTGCACAATCGCTTCACGTTGTAGTGTGGAGTCAATTTGAATTTTGCTGAGAGGCACAGACACGGCCTGCCCCAGCCTAATCTGATTCCAACTAGTAATACTTGGGTGCCTTATCTTCCAGTGCACTTGGGCTAGCATGATCATTCTGTTATATTGAGCATCCTGCATGTAATGTTGGATGCGATTATCCAAGGTCACATAGTTACTGGCCAAATTCTTATATGTGGCATTCACAGTTTGTGCATGAGGCCTCACAATAAGGGCCAACTGATTGGTATGCATGGCAGACTGACTTGCACTCATGATACATCTCCTGGTTGTGAACTTGCATACCTGTGACCACGATGGTCACCTTGCATTTGTCCTTTAACACTATGGCATATACTACATAGTTCCTGTATATTGTCAATAGTGTTATTAAAGTGGTTGCCATCAATGTGATCCAGATGTGTGACTCTCCACCAATCTTGTGCAAGATCCCAGTTAACAGGACATGTGAACCCCAGTCTGCCATCTAAATTTTCACAGCGGAAGTTTCTCCTCCTCATGATGCCTGGTCTAGCCCCTCCATGTTTGTGACAACTAGCACACACGGGCCTAAACCGTTTGCCATCAACCACACAAGGTTTGCCACAACCCAAGTTTATACAAATGGGCGCTGTGTTATCCATGGTCATTGGGCTTGATCTTCCTGTGAATGAGTGACAGTTTGATTATAGTGGACGCCACATTTGATTCAACCGATGATATCCAGATGTGGAGGGGTGCACACCATCTGGTCCCACCACCGCCCTTACATGAACCACACGATCACCATGTGCTCTTGCAATTTGCTGCACTTGTGCAGCAGCTTGTGGGTTGTTCACGCTCAACAGCCAGGTGACTTCCCTGCTCTGAATGCGACTCCTGATTGCTGCCAGATGGCGTGGCAGATCTGGTGTGCCCACGTCATTGCTGCCCAGACTGATCAACACATAACGAGCATTAACAGACTGAATCAGACTGTTATTGAAGGTGAGTGAGTTTACCCCCTGTTGAGTGATTTGCGCACAAGTGGGGCGAAAACGAGCCACACCTTGTGCAATGCTGTCACCCATGATCACACATTCCATCATACTACTCAGCCTTGCATGTTGCTATGTTACAATGTTCATGGACGAGCATTGAGGATCCAGGACAAGGCTTGTGCATGATGATCACCTTGAACTTGAGCATCCAAATCTGCAAGGCGATCCATTTCATTAACAGGATCCACAATCTTGGTGACATTCATGTCATTTTGTGCTGCCACAGCTCGCATGGCGTCTATCAGCATTGCTCGAACTGCAGGATCAGGATGCCAATAGTCACTATGATCGCCATACTTAACTTCCACCATTTTGGGCTGCTTGATATTCATGTTGTTTTCCATGTTGCTTATCTCCTGTTAAAATTTGTCCCAATGCGCCTTCACACAGCTTTTGGCACGTTCCCGGGTCATACCCAGTTCCATAATAGCCAAGCAGATCACAGTTTCTTGACTGATGCCCTGCGGCTTGTGCGCCCGGATCAAGCGCCGCACCTTCCCAGCCCACGTGAGCTCACCCTGCTTGCGAGTGTGCACCACTTTCTGTGCAGGCATCACAGGTTGCACTGTGGGTGTGGGTGCCACAGGCGCAGTGAGTATGGGCTGTCCATAAGGGACCCATGCACAATCCTTATGGATACGTCCCTTGGTCTTACGGAGCACACGACCTTGACCCATTTGGATCTTACCATGGATCACAGCACTCACCGTGATCTCAGTGCCACACGTTGCGCGGTAAGTGAACCCATCGCCACGTGCAGGGGTTGTATCATAGCTGTGAGTTCTGTCACCACTTCCACCCAGGCTCACACACACCCGCTTCCAGCCTGGGTTATGATTGGCACCCAGGTCAGGACGAGCATAGCACACCAAGTGGGCTACTTCATGAGGAATTGTGAGGTTCATCATGTCATCGAAATGCTTGCCCTGAATGAGCTCGCTGTTGAAACGCAAGGTGAAGTCTTGTGCCTTACGGGTGATGCGGCAAAACTTGCAGCCAGCCCACCCGGCCACACGACCTTTCAGATTGAACAGGATCTTGGGATCAATCTGCACACCATACATGAGTTCAGCCTTGGCCAAAACCTCCTGGGTGCGAGTGCGTACAGCTTCAAAACGGTCCATCATGAACAGCATCTCCGTCGTTGTAGCGCCATTATAGCATGGTTAACCAGCTTGTCAACCATTAAAAGGGTCCATCGGCATCTATCGCCGCAGGCCCATCTGTGCGATGCAATAGTCCGTTCACACGCCATGACCGTGTGCCATAGGCATCAGTGGTCATAGTTGGTTGTTCTAGCTCCATGTGAGCACAAACTCCATGTGTGCGGCGGCGTCCCAGGGCCATTTGATATCTCGCTGCTGCATCCAGGAGGTGATTTCCTTGGTGAGATCTAGTCCGTTCACATACCACCCCTGTTCACCATCTGCATAAATCACAGCAGGCCCATCTGTTCGATGCAATTGGTTGTTTAGATACCATCTCTGTGTGCCATGGGCATCTATCAACGCAGGTCCATCTGTGCGATGCCGTTGGCCGTTCACATACCACTCCTGTGTGCCATTTGCATGTATCGCCGCAGGCCCATCTGTTCTATGCCATCGGCCGTCCAAAAACCATACCTGAACACCATCTGCATGTATCACCGCCGGCCCATCTGTTCGATGCAGGCGCTCATTCACCCACAATGACTGTGTGCCATCGGCATCAGTGGTCATAGTTGGTTGTTCTAGCTCCATGTGAGCACAAACTCCATGTGTGCAGATTCGCCCAGGGCCACTTGATATCTCGCTGCTGCATCCAAGAGGTGATCTGATTGGTGAGACGTTGTCCGTTCACCCACCACAATTGTGAGCTATCGGCATCACAAGCGAATCCATGTGCATAAATCATGATTTTGAGGCGGATCCGCCCAAGGATTCCATCTGTTTGATCAAAAGTTCCACACCCTGTAACCAGATCAGGGCCAGTTCAGGATGCGTGTCTTGTAGCTTGGTCACCATGGCTTCATGGTAGGCTAGCTTGAGCTGGAGCAGTTCAGGATTCATGTGAATCAAAGTCACTCAGATAATGGGTGGTGCCTGCTTGCACATCATACACATGCACCCAATCACATGATGTATATGACCACTTGTCTGGCTCACGCAATTCACGCATGCGAGCCACCGCCGGAGCCAGATCATCAAAGGAGCCCACAAGGTCCTGCATGCCACCGCCAGGGTAGTATTCACTACCACCAAATACCAGATATCGCATTTTGTTAGCCTCCATACTGCTTCTTCAAACGTGCCAGTTCTGCTAGATCACGAGCAGTCTTTTCAGCTTCCCATCGCTCTTCCTTTCCAATACGCTTGGTCATTTCATAATCGGTCTCGTCACGCTCACACATGACAGCATAGTACTCACCATCACTATAATCATATTGCCTCTTCTCTATACGAGTGTGGGCGCCATACTGATTGCGATATGACTGAAGTTCAGCAATCACACTATCCAGACTCATATACTCCATGTCCAAGCTGGTTACTTCACGCCAAACCTTCTTACGTTCACGGTTCACGGTCATAATGCAATCTCCTTGCTCTATGTGGTCACTATAACTTGATCATGCAGCCTGTCAACTGTTTTTCACACAGCTTTGGCAGCCAGTTTGGCAGCCTGAGCATCTGCTTTGGCTTGTGCACGTTCCGCAGCCTTTTGTGCACGAGCTGCCTGATTGACCTGGTTGTGATAAGCTCGTACTGCCTTGATCATATCACCATAGGTGTCGCCACCACGGTTCCACATGTTGATGATGTCCTCATTATCCTTGGCCCAATTGCCTCGTTGCAGAATGCGAATCAGGCTGTCAGCACTTTCACGGTTCAGGGTGCCTGGACTGACTCCCGCATTCACAGCAGCCTGATACAAGCGACCAATGTAGGGATATACAGGCTTGGGAAGTGTCATGTGTGTGGGTCCTTGCTTTATGATGTTAGTATAGCATGACGATATTGGTTGTCAACCAAGTTGTTAACTCAGCACCAGATTGATGTCCACTTCACACCAGTAACCACCGGTACCGGCCCACACCACAGCAGGATTGCTCACATGGTGGTAGGAGTCCATGTACTTGAGACCATCTGTGCGTCGCAATTCCTGGAGTGTGTCCAAGTTGAGACCAAAGTCACGGGCCTCACGCTCACCAATCATACTGTAGTGCCAGGAGCAACCAGGCATCATGTGGTTGACCTTCACACGTTGAGCACGAGTGGTCACATAACTGGCACGACCAGGATGCATGCTCTTGACCCTAGTGCCCTTGGGGATGACGACAACATCACCAGGATGGATGGGCAGCACCTTGTGATATCCCACATATGTCATGTGTCCAAATTCCTTGCTTTATGTGGCCAGTGTAACACGATGAGCCACTCTGTCAACCAAATTCTCGCGTAATTTTATTACAAATTTTACCCAATTTCTGCATGATTTTCACATGAGATTTAGCTAGACATTTGGGCTAATCATGCTATCATGCACATGAAGACGACGATCACACTTGACACAGGCTGCGAAAAAAAGGTTCAAAAGGCACCTTTTTTGGTAGACAGCTTGCAGATACCATGTTATAAAAGCCACATAGCAACAAGGAAGCATACCACATGGAACTGAACAACACTTTTGTCCGTGTTATCCAGGGCCACACCAAGGCCGGTGTGCACATTGAGAACCGCGTGCTGCGCCTTATGGGCCACATGCAGCGTGAACCCAACCTGGGGCTGTACATCACTGTGGAGGGCGAAGGACAGGAAGGCCTGCGTCAGGGCAAGAACCGCATCTTCATCAAGAGCGGCACTGACTTTGAGCTGATTGATGCCAAGCAGGGTGCTGCTACGGTTGCGCAGGAAGAAGTGCCCACTCGCACAGACGACGAGATTGCCACGGACCTCAAGGAGACTTTTGAGATCCTGGCAGAGATGACTGCGGCCG
>Ga0209829_10000625_pt1 | contig 31205 bp, 20 predicted proteins | sample C_140205_EF_Meta_FD_187311 | JGI IMG/M metagenome (GOLD analysis project Ga0209829, IMG submission 187311) | Freshwater microbial communities from Lake Croche, Canada to study carbon cycling - C_140205_EF_MetaG (SPAdes) (version 2) | ecosystem: Environmental > Aquatic > Freshwater > Lake... | reverse complement strand
GTTTACCTGCCCCCTTACAGCCCCGACTTCAATCCGATCGAACGGCTCTGGCAGCACCTCAAAAGCCACTATCTGGCAGGCTACCTGACGAAGAGCGGCCAAGAGCTGGGCAACAAGGTCTACGACTCCATCCGCAGCCTGCTGGATCAGCCCGAAACCATCCGATCCATCTGTCGCACCCACTCAAAATAACGGCAATTTATTTTGGCAATGGGTCTAGCCGCTGAGGTCCGGAGGCCAAATATTTTCTTCGTCCTGGCCGATGACCACGGCCATACGGACGTCGCCTGCTTCGGCAGCAAGTATTACGAGACGCCCAACATCGATCACCTCGCCGCGCAGGGTGAAAAGCTCATCAACCACCACCATTGCCAGAACCGTGCACCGACCCGCTCGGCATTGCTCTCTGACCAGTACGCAAGCAGCAACCGACCGATGTGATTGTCAATGCGATCGTCAATCCTTCGGCGGAGAATTTCCACGGTTTTGCTGGCAGTGGGATCAGAACCAGCGACGGACTCATCATCACCGGTATGGTGTTGAGCGGTGGTGATCCAGTCATCGTCAAGTGCATGGGCGGCCAAACCCAGACGATCCCGAAGGCCAGCATCGCCTCGATGAAACCCATGACCAAATCGCTGATGTCTCCGCCTTCGTTGCTGGGACTCACTCCCAAGTGGATCGCCAACATGGGGGCTTATCTGAAGAGTCTCTAATCACGGAGCAGGGGATTGGTTGGGGGACCCGACAATCCTTATTCCTCCAGCACCAGTTCCTTCGCCGTGTAAGGTATCGGGTAGGCGGTGATCCAGACTTCGGAGGTGAACTCGCCGAGTGGGATCTTCGGGTTGCCCTCGGACTCGAATTGCAGCACGACGGCCTCGATGGATTTGCCGATCATGTCTTCGGTCACTGGGAAGAAATAACTGAAATTGTCGTCGGGGTGGCCATTGCCGGTTTCCCACGGATTCGCCGGATAGGCTTTGGCCCGGCTTGGGGCGCCGACCCAGCGGCCATCGATCCGCAATGATGCATAGGCTCCGTCTTGGCCGTGTTTTCCGTTGCATGGAACGACCAGATAGGAACCTCTTGCAGCTTCATCGAGTCGGAACGATCCGCTCCATGCCAGCTTGGCAGGGGCCTTGGTGTAGTCCGCAAACACATTGGAAGCCCGCCAGCCTGTTCCATCGATCGGTGAGCCATTCTGATAGGCAGTGGCTTCGCCGACGTTGACCGCCTTGCCCGGGATCTTCAGGTAGCGCATGTTCCGTTGCGGCTCCGGCACATCGATGGTGATGCGGTTCACCTGAATCGTCTGCCATTCCTTGGTTCCCGAATAACTGCCTTTCAACACGGTGGCTTCGACTGGGTTCTCAGGCTCGATTTTCAACGGTACGGCGCTCCATGTTTTCAAGTCGGCCGAGACAAAGGCTTCCCTGGGTTTGAATCCGGCATCGACGTTCCGGAGCACCCATTGATCGACGTTTGCCGTTTTTCCCATATCGATCCGGAGGGCACCGTCCCAGATGGCGCTCTGTGTGAGGCGAAAAAAGGTTCCCGGATCTTTGTCGAAAAGGTAGCGATCCCAAACACCGCGCTCGACCAACAGCTCCTGGCCGAAGAACGCGTCACGGGAAGCCTTCACCTGCGGCAGTTTCGTGGGGCCGGAACGGAAGATCGAACGGACCTCCATGGCATTGTTGTCGGCGGCGTAACAGGTCGCTTCATAGAGCGCCCCGGCATCGGCGGGAACCTCCACCGGCTTGAGGTCGGTCAGCTTGCGGTGCCACGGCTGTTTGAGTGCCGGGCCCGGGAACGAAACATCCAGGGTCTTTCCTGCGAGCAGTGATTCGGCAGGTTTCCCGTCCAGCGTGGCCTTGGCGAACTTTCGCGGCTGGGCCGGCAGGGAGATTCTGGCGCTGGTTCCCGGCATTCCTAACAGCTTCAGGGTGGCCGGCTTGCCGGGCACGTCACGCACCACCTCGTAGGCGCAGCCCTTGACGCCGAGTTCCTTCGAAGGCTCGCTGGTAACGATCATCACCTGACTGCGGAAGGCTGGCACCGTGACTTTGACGCTTTGTCCTCTCGTAAAGGATCCGAGAATTTCTTCGGAAGGATGAAAGCGCCGGACTTCATACGGACCCTCGCCATCAAGACCGATATCCGCCCCGATCGTCACGGTGTAGGTCGCCGGATTCCAGGTTGGATTGCACAGACTGACGATGCGTGTCTTGCCGTTGCCGCGCGAAACGGCATTCGGTCCACACGCCTTGTCCTTGATCACCATGCCGTCCGGCAGGATGTCGCGGTAGTGGCGGGTGAGATTGTAAACGCGGGCGAGTTTCGGAAACTCGTCGTCGCGCAGGAACCAGGGGCTCCCATACAACTCGGGAGCCAAAATCAGGTTTCGCGAAAATGCCTGGAGAAACAAGTCGTCCTCCCAATAGTCCAGCGATGACGAGAGGCAGACGCCGTGATCCTCGACCAGCCGTTTCGGTTTTCCCGTCACATCATCGAGCGGCACTCCGAGTTCGAGGGTGATGGCGCGATTGTGGGTGGCCGTCTTATCGTTGCCCCGCCAGACGTCGATGTAGGCTTCGCCGGCCCAGAGTTCGGTGGTGGTGTGGGCAAGTCCTTCGCCGAGATCCAGGCGGTGGTTCAGCACGATCAGGTCCGGAGTGAATTTCCTGCATTCCTTCAGCATGTGGACAAAGGCTCCCTGCTTTTCCTTGCGGAGCTGGCCGCACACCGCGTCCACTTTGAAGAGGTGGAAGTTGTAGTCCCGGCACAACTTGACCAACATCTCGGTCCGCGCCTTTTCCTCCTCCGGCGTATCGCCGAAACCGTCCGGTCCCAGCCAGACACCGAGACGGCAACCGAACGATTTGGCCTTTTCGGCGATCGGCCCGAAACCGTTAGGAAATTGTTTCTTGAAGCGCTCGGAATCGATGCTGCCGTAGCCGCCCGGAGTGTCGATGGCTCCGGCGTCGAGCGCGTAGATGTCCAGATCCATGCCGTATTCGTCATGCAGCCATTTGAAGAATTCCAGATTGGCCAGCGTCTGGTGCTCGGTCGCGCCCTCGTTGGTGTTGTCGATCCACGAGAAATAGTGGCTGCGTGAAGGCGTTTTTTCGTCCGCCCCCGCCAGTGGAGACGTGGCAGGCTCAGCACCGCTGAGGGAAATCGCGCCCGACATCAGGAGGCCCGATAGAATGCGAAAGGACGTGCCGAGATGATGGGTCCGGGGGATCAGGTGTTTCATGTGCGGCCATCCATTACGTGCGGGTTGACATGGGTCTGACAGAAAAAAGACGTTCCGCGCGGCAGAACAATCCCGACCGGACGTCGCCCGCGCCAGCCGCATCTGGCACAAGATTCAAAAAAGGTTCGTTCCTTCCCGACTCGTCTTTCTCGACGAGTCGGCGGCCACAAGGACAGCCAAGCGCTTGATCTGTTAAGGGGTGCGGGAGTTGCGGTGAGATTCCTGCCAGCCTATTCGCCGGATCTCAATCCCATCGAACTGATGTGGAGCAGGGTGAAGGCTCTTCTGCGCATGGCCGAAGCCCGCCACAACGAAGCGCTTCTCCTCGCAATCGGAGACGCGCTCTCAATGGTCACCCCAAAAGACGCCATCCATTGGTTTACCCATTGCGGCTGCAGCTTGATTTAGAATGCTTTAATGAGTCCCGCGGTTGCTCGGCGCCATTTCATAGCAGGCAGCCCTGGCCGGATTTCCCGCATCAATCCAACCCAGACTTTTTCCGCCAGGCCGACGGCGGCCCGTCTGGCAAAGGCGCGTCGTGCCCCCTCAGCGCTTGGCCATGCATCCAGACACTGGAAATCAAGCGAATCCAATCGAACTGGATCGCTCGCTTGCGGAAAATTGAGGAAAAATTTGACGTTCTGCGTCAAGAAAAGTGAGTGTTTGACGAAAGGCTGGTTGCAGGATGTTCGTAAACTGATTGAATTTCGTGCATGAGACCGTTGCTTGGAGTCAAATCTGATCGGCTTGCGATGCGAAGTACCGTCGAGCGCACCGCCGGATCCGGCCACCTCCAAAGTCAGAACACCCGATGAAGTCTAACAAATCCCTTGTCCCTGGCTGGTCGTTCGGCCACTGGCTCTTGAGCAAGCTTTCATTCCGCGGGCAATTTCCAGGCATGATGGTGGCAGCGGCAGTCCTTGCGGGTATGGCGTCCAGCCAAGCCGCCACGGGCATCGATCAGAAAAGTGGCGTGGCTGTTTCACCCGCTGGCAAGACCGTCTTGCAGGGCACCGTGACCGGCGGCGGGACGGCTGATGTCACCGTCTTCTGGGGACCGGCCGATGGCGGGACAACCGCCGCGAACTGGGCACACAAACAAGTGCTCAAAGACGTAAAATCGGACACGCCTTTTTCTATCACCGCCGAGTCGCTGGTGTTTGGCGTGACCTACCATTACCGTTGCCAAGTATCCAGCGGCGGCAGCGAGATCTGGGCGCCGGCCGCCACCCCCTTCACCGGTGCCAAGCCGCGGATGGCGGCGACGGGATCTAACAAGGGAGCGACCCTCCCGGTGACCAGCAGCTTGGTGTGCTGGTACGATGCGGCCGTCGGTGTCACTGCCAATGCACAAGGCGCGGTCGAGATGTGGAAGGATTTGTCGGGAAATGAGCATCATGGCTTGCCTTGCATCGGCGCGCCGGTACTTGCCCCCAATCAGATCAACGGGAAACCTGCGGTTCAGTTCAGAACCGCAGCCGGGCAGTGCGCGCTCAACTGCGACGGGCCGTTTTTTTCTGCATCGCAATACGTCGTGGTTCGCTCACCTGCTGCCACCTGGAGCAATGATGGCAGCTTTCTCGGTCGCCGCTGGTCGCGGGGTTCGAGTCACCGCCTGAACAAGGGCACCACGGCTTTTTCCGACCAGTTCCCGATCGCGGTTTCCAAAAATGGCAAGCCGATCACTGAAGGGCCTTTCAACCTGGCTCCCATCACCGATTTCATGATCCTTAGAATCGATGCGAACGATTTGGACATGAGTCGGAATGTCTATCAGATCGGCATGGGGGATAACGCCTCGTGCGACCTCGACATCGCCGAGATCATCGCCTATCAAAGCAAGCTCTCGGCCAGCGATGACGCGTTGGTTGGCGGCTATCTGGCGGCCAAATATGGCATCAGCACCACCTATCCCGCCTGCGCGGACCAGGTCACGGCCTGCAGCCTGGTGAATGCTCCGGCCGCTGCGCTGACGCCTACCTCGGCGACTCTCAACACCACTCTGAATGGTCAGGCATCGGTTTATGAAATACGCGCCTACTGGGGCACGGTCGACAGCGGAACGGATCCCGCGCTATGGACCCATTCGGCAAGTCTCGGCAGTTTCACCGATGTCACGGCCAAGGCGCTCAGCCACACTGCCACCGGTCTGAAACCGGGAACGAACTATTATTTCACCTTCTCCGCCAGCAACGCCCACGACACTTTCTGGGCGACCAAGGTGCAGAGTTTCCATACCGGCATGCCGATTGCCGGCGTGCCTGTGTCGTCTGCAGAGCCACCGGTGAGCAAGGGCCTGGTCTGCTGGTATGATGCGTCCGTGGGCGTGACGGCCAACAACGATGGAGTGGTCCAGACCTGGAATGATCTGTCGGGCAATGCCCATCATGCGACGCCGGGGGGCGGCACGGTGAAGTGTGCAGCCAACCAGATCCAAAAGAAACCCGCCATGCAATTCAGAAAGAGCTGGCTGGCTTGTGGCGGAACCTTCTTCGCAAAGGAACAGTATCTGGTGATACGTTCCCCCACGCCGCAATGGAGCAGCGCAGGCAGCTTTCTGGGCCGCGTCAAAGGACGGGCGTCCAGTTACAATACCTGGAGAAATGATAGCGGGTTCTGGAGCGACCGCCCGCCACTCGCCGTGTCCAGGAATGGCATCGTGCTGCCCGGGATGGCCTTCGACTGCTCGCCCATCACCCAATACATGTTGCTCAGGATCGTCGTGAACGATGACGACACCACGGCGGCGGGTTATGGCATAGGCAACAATGATGGCATGGCCGACTGCGGTTTCGATGTCGCCGAAATCCTCGCCTACCAATCCCTGCTCACGCCCGAAGAGGAAGCGGCGGTGGGTGGTTATCTGACGGTGAAATACGGATTGACCACGGCCTACTCTGCGCCATCAAAGGCGAAGGCGCCTGTTCCTGCCGCAAGCGAATTGGCGGCGGCGAAATACAAGGGTTGGCAACATTCCGGCTCGCTGTGCATTCTAACTACGCCGGATGGTGCGGATCTGCCGGCTACGGCCAAGGAGTCCGATTTTCCGGTCCTCGTCCGTTTGGACAAGGACTGGTTCCGTTTCAACGAAGCCCAGCCCAAGGGCGAGGACCTCCGCTTCGCTTCCAGCACTGGACTGCCGCTGGCCTACCAGATCGATCACTGGGATGCCACCGCCGGAACCGCCGCCATCTGGGTGCGCATCCCGACCATCACCGGCAATGCGCGTCAGGAAATCACCCTGTATTGGGGTAAGAGCGATGCCTCCAGCGAGTCGGATGGCGCGGCCGTCTTCAACAAATCCAATGGCTATTTGAGCGCATGGCACATGGACGAGACGCTCCGCGATGAGGCGGGAACGGTCACTTTGCAGGATGCCGGCACCACGGCGGCAACCGGCATGATCGGCCCAAGCCGGCACTTCTCAGGCGGCCGGGGCATGAACGGCGGGGGGAAGATCAGGACCTATCCTTTCGCCACCACCTCCCATACCACCGAGGCGTGGTTCAAGGCGGACAAATTCAATTCCTCCCTCATCCGTTGGGGCAGGGGAAATTTGGTGAATTTGCGCCTGCTGAGCACCCCGGCCCACTTTGCCATCACCAATTGCTGGGGCAGCCCCATCCAACAATCCACCAGCCTGATGGAGAAGAACCAATGGATTCACGTGGCCTACACCTTCAGCCTCCAAGGATGGATGATCTATATCAATGGCCGGCCCGACATGCCTGCCGTCTGGAATAATACCCAGGAGATCGCAACGCCGGTCGAGTTGCAGATCGGCGATGGCTTCGCCGGCGAGTTGGACGAGGTGCGCGTTTCCAGCGTTGCGCGCTCCGCCGACTGGATAAAGTTGCAGTATGAGAACCAGAAACCGGTGCAGACCGTGGTAGGCCCCTTGATCCAGTCGGGCAAGGAGTTCGCGGTCTCCGAGAAGAACGTTTCCCTGGCGGAAGGCAAAGCGATCACGCTCACCGCCAAGGCGGGCGGTGCCCGGAAAATTTCGTGGAGCATCGTTCGCGGCGGCACTGAAACCCTCGTCGCGGTGGACCGCTTCAATTATACCCTCGTCGCCGGCCGGGTGAGCGGAGACGAATCGTATATTCTGCGTTTCAAGGCGGTCTTTGCCGAGGGGGTGAAAAATCTGGATATTCCCGTGACCATCCGCGAGGACATCCCCGATCCGGTCTATACCCTTAAAGCCCCGACCAATTGGGATGGCCGCGAAACCATCACCCTGCAGCCCCAGATCACCAATCTGCCGGCCCTCCAGTCCAAGGGTGGCGCTGAGCTGACTTATGAGTGGACCTTCCCGCCTTTGCTGGAAATGAAGTCCATTGAACCAGGGAAGCTCATCCTCAAGCGCGCACGCAACAGCGGCACGCTGCCGATCACGGTGGCGGTCAGCAATGGCGGCAAGCCGGTCACCCAGACGGTGCAAATCGCGGTGCGTGAACCGGCGAAGGATGCCTGGGTGCAACGGACGCCGGACAAGGACGAGAAGCCGGCCGACAACCAGTTCTACGCCCGCGACGACACCAATGAAGGCACGCTTTATTACAACGGCATCCTGAACGATGCCGCCGAGAGCGTCTTCCTCAAGCTCTATGCCGCCGACAAGCTGATCAAAACCGAAACCCAAAAGCCCGGAGCTGACAAGTCCTATGCCTTCTCTATCAAACTCAAGCCGGGGCTCATTGCCTACAAGGTCGAATTCGGCACCAAGGATGGCAGCGGAGAAAAGATCCTCAACACAGCCTCGAACCTAGTTTGCGGTGACGCCTATATCATCGACGGTCAATCCAACGCCGTTTCCGTGGACTGGGGTCAAGGCGATGACAATTTCACCAACGAATGGATTCGCAGCTACGGCTACAGTGCCCCGGATCTCAGCAAGGGCTGGGGCAAGGCGGTGCGCCGGGGTGGGGGAGTTAGGGAAATCGGCTATTGGCCCATGGACCTTGCCAATCGCCTGGTCGAAACCCAAAAACTGCCCATCTGCATCATCAATGGCGCGGTCGGCGGCACCTTGATCGAGGCTCACCAGCGCAATGAGGCCAAGCCCACTGATGGGGACACCATCTATGGACGCCTGCTGGCCCGCACCTCCCAAGCCAAGCTGACCCACGGCATCCGCGGTGCCTTCTGGCACCAGGGTGAGAACGATCAGGAGTCGCAGGGCACGTCTGGCGGTTATGGCTGGGAGAACTACCAGAAACATTTCACCAACATGACCGCGAACTGGAAGCAGGACTACCCTAACATCCAGCATTATTATATCTTCCAGATCTGGCCGAATTCCTGTCAGATGGGTGGCACCAAGCACAGCGACAAGCTGCGCGATGTGCAACGGCTCCTGCCGCGCCTCTATTCCAACATGAGCATCATGTCCACCTTGGGTATCAAGCCGGAGGGCCCCTGCCATTATCCGCCCGCCGGCTATGCGGTCATGGCGCAGATGGTGGCGCCGCTGGTGGAGCATTACAATTACGGTAAAAACTTCGACAAGTCCATCACTCCGCCCGACCTGCAAAAGGCCTCCTATTCCAGTGCTAACAAAGATGAAATCACCTTGGTGTTCGATCAACCCATCGTTTGGGATAACGCTCAGGCAAGCCAATTCCATTTGGATGGCCAAGACGGCCAGGTGGTGTCCGGTGAAGTGGCCGGTAATGTGCTCAAGCTCAAGCTGAAAGCTGCTAGCGAGGCGAAGGAAATCACCTATGTGACCGATAAGAATTGGGACTGGGGTAAGTTAATCATCGGTAAGAACGGCATCGCAGCCCTCACCTTCGCCGAGGTCAGTTTGAATCCCGAAGGCAAATAATCATGAATCCAAAATCGTCACAGAAACAGTTCATGCTGGGAATCATCAAGGGTTTGCTCGCCCTGGTGTTAGGCTTTGTCATTGCCGCGCCATCCCAGGCAGCAATGCAGGATGCACCACCCATCAAGGACGGCAAGGCGGCCAAACTGGCCTGTGTGGGCGATAGCATCACGGAAGGGTTTGGCGTCACCAAGGGCAGGTCGTGGCCGGACCAGATCGCGAAAATGCTGGGCAGCACCTGTGAGGTGAGGAACTTTGGCGTGGGTGGCAGGCAACTCCTCAGCTACCAGAGCACCGGGGAGTTCCAGAACTCGAAAAGCTTCAATCCCGATGTGGTCGTGATCATGCTGGGGACCAATGACGTCAGGCCGCTTTCTTGGAAGGGCTGCAAGCCTAACTTTGTCCGGGACTACTTGGGCATGATCAAGCAATATTCCGAACTGTCCTCCACACCCCGCGTCTTCATCTGCTACCCGCCTACCATCACCGAACCCGATGGCAGCGAGGAAAACATCCTGGAACTCATCCCGCTGATGGACGAGGTCGCCAAACAGACGAAGGTCGGCGTCATCGATATCCACGGAGCCTTCAAGGGCAAGGCCGAACTCATCCCTGACAAAATCCACCCCAATGATGCCGGTCAGACGATCATCGCCACGACCATCTACAAGGCAATGACCGGCAATTCTCCTGCCGCCAATTGAGGAGAACTCCAACAGAACCGAAATTTTTAATTGAATACAAACAATCAGTCGATGAAAACCAACAGGCCATCAACCCTTGCCCTGCTGGCACTATGCCTCGGTGCAGTGACCATGACTCAAGCAGCAACTCTCACGCTGCGTCAAGACGAGGCCACGAATACGATCTCCGTCTATCGTGATAAAGTTGCCGAACCGATCTTAACGCAGAACGCCAAGCCGGACATGCGGCCTTACCTGCATCCAATTGTGGCCCCCGACGGCAAGAGCATGCTAACGGAATACAGCCCCGGCCATCATCCGCATCAGACGGGTCTTTACTGGGGCTTTACCAGAGTCAATGGACGGGACTATTTCCACAATCCCAGCAACGGTTATTGGCGCCGGGTCTCCAGTAAGCCGATCGTCGCTAAAGGCGAGTCAGTGAAGTGGTCCACGGTGTATCATCTTCTGGATGCTGCAGGTCAGCCGATCCTGGCTGAGACCCAGGTATGGACAATGCGGGACAGCGGCGACCGATACTTGCTGGACCTCGAGTGGACGGGTGAAGGTCTGGTCGATATCACTGTCGGGAAATATGACTACGGCGGGCTCTTTCTCCGGATGCCATGGCGGGACGGGATGGAGGGCGCTGCGGTCAATAGCAACGGAAAGCGCAATGGCGATGCCACTGGGCAGACCGCATCATGGGTGGATGTCGGCATCAAACTTGAGGGTCGCAGTGACCAGGCTCACATTGCCATTTTGGACCACCCCAAGAACTCCGGCCACCCGCTGCCATGGCGTGTGGATGCCCAGTTAGGCATCGGCCCCTGCCGCGCCATCACTGGCGATTGGACCATCGCCAAAGGCAAATCCGAAACAATACGCCACCAATTTCTCATTTATTGTGGTGAATTCAAGGAGGGCACAATCAGTGAGGCTTGGCAGAAATATAGCGAAAAAAGTATTGGCGCTGCGTCAAAGCAACCCAATAAGTAAACAGGCTAGGCTGCTACGAAACCTGCCACCATTTGAGGAAAACTCGAACAGAACCAACATTTTAAAATAAATACACACAATCAGTCCATGACAACGAACCTGCAATCAACCCTTGCCCTGCTGGCGCTTTGCCTCGGTGCAACGGCTATAACTCAAGCCGCAACTCTCACGCTGCGTCAAGACGAAGCCACGAATACGATCTCCGTCTATCGTGATAAAGTTGCCGAACCGATCTTAACGCAGAACGCCAAGCCGGATATGCGGCCTTACCTGCATCCAATTGTGGCCCCCGACGGCAAGGGCGTGCTGACAGCCGATCGCCCTCAATATCAAGGGGAGACGACCGGAATCTTCTGGGGCCTGCAACAAGTCAACGATCGTGACTATTTCAGGAATTCCGACGGAGGCTACTGGCGTAAGGTTTCCAGTAAGCCGCTTGTCCCCAAGGGCGATACCGTGAAATGGAGCACAGTCTATCATCTGCTCGGTGCCGATGGCAACCCGATCATGGCCGAGACACAGGTCTGGACGATGCGCGATAACGGTGACCGTTATCTGCTCGATTTGGAATGGAAGGGCGAGGGGCTCGTTGATTTAAGAATGAAAGAAACCTCATACGGAGGACTCTTTGTTCGCATGGCGTGGAAGCCCGGCGTTGAAGCCAGCGCGATCAACAGCGAACAACAGCGCGACAACTTCGCTTCGGGAAAGCGCTCAATGTGGGTCGATCTCGGCATGAAAATTGAGGGTCGCGAGGATCAGGCTCACATCGCAATCCTCGATCATCCAGAGAACACTGGCTATCCGCAGGGTTGGCGCGTGGACGGACAAATGGGCGTTGGTCCGTGCCGGGCCGTCACGGGCAGTTGGAGCATTGGCAAGGGCAAAACCGAGACGGTCCGCCACCAGTTCGTCGTTTACACCGGCAGTCTTAATGACAAGGCAGTTAACGAGTCATGGGAGAAATTCAGCGGCAAAAAAATCGACGCAGAGGCCGCGCGCCTTGCTCGAAGGGCAGCCCCCGCCGTCACCGGCGAAGATGCACTCGATCGCATGACCGTGAACACCGGCCTCGAGGTGAAGCTCGCTGCCGTCGAGCCGATGATCACGCAGCCCAACGCATTTTGTTGGGATGACCGCGGCCGTCTCTGGGTGGCGGAAAACCGCGACTATGAAACACGTAGCCAGGGTTTCTCCGCTGATGGCAACAGCCGCATCCTCATCCTCGAAGACACCAATGGTGACGGTAAGTTTGATAAGCGCACCGTCTTTCTTGATAGCATCCCGTTTCCGTCCGCTGTCGCGGTCGGCTTCGGCGGCCTCTGGCTTGGCGCACCTCCAAATCTTCTCTTCGTGCCCGACAAGAATCATGACGACAAGCCCGACGGACCGCCCGAAGTGCGCCTGACCGGCTGGGGCATTCAAGATCGTCACGAGGTCTTCAACAGCTTCAGTTGGGGGCCGGATGGTTGGCTGTACGGCTGCCAAGGCTTCGCGACCCACTCGATCGTAGGCAAGCCTCTCGACGGCGGTAAAATCCTGCGCAAGGGTGATGCATTCCCCGCCCAGATTCCGGTTAAAGACGGCCAATACATCGACGGTGGCGTCTGGCGCTATCACCCGACGAAAGATCGCTTCGAAGTCGTCGCGCATGGCTTCAGCAATCCGTGGGGCTACGACTTTGATGACCACGGCCAGATCTTCATGTCCGCATGTGTCATTCCGCACCTCTGGTATGTGATCCCCGGTGGATTCTATCACCGTCAGGGCGGCACGCACATCAGTCCTTACGTTTACGATGACATCAAGACCATCACCGACCACCCGCACAAGTCCGCCCATGGTGGTGCGCGCATTTATTTGGCCGATGGGCTTCCCAAGGAATACCGCGACCGCGTCGTGATGTCCAACATTCACGAGCACGCAGTCCTCACCGACATTCTGGAACCGAAGGAGTCCGGCTTCGTTGGCCACCATGGCGATGAAGCGATGCTCGCCAACGACAACGCATGGGTCGGATTCAGCGTTGAAACCGGACCGGATGGCGCTGTCTATGTGCTAGACTGGCACGATAGTGATATTTGCGGCACTGCCATTCACAACAAGGATACCGGCCGCATCTGGCGCATTGCATCCAAGGGGCTTCCTGGGAAATCCGGAATCGACCTTGGTGCGAAGTCCGATCTCCAACTGGTGGGACTGCTCACCGATCGCAATGATTGGTATAGCCGACGCGCCCGTGTGCTGCTGCAGCAACGTGCTACTGAAGGACGTCTCAATCCTGCCGTCCCTGCGAAACTTTGGGAGCTTTTCAAACAGTCGAAAACGTCCGCGCATCAACTCCGCGCTCTATGGGCGCTGCACATCACTCAAAATCTCCCCGCCGCCCGCCTTCTGCCGCTCCTCGACCATCCCGAGCCCTACGTCCGTGGTTGGGCCATCCAGTTGTTAGGCGAGGATAAATCGTATGATCCTGCAGCCTTGAAGAAACTCGCCAGTATGGCGGAAAAGGATCCCTCACCCATCGTGCGTCTGTATCTAGCCTCAGCGCTCCAACGGATGCCATTGGACCAACGCTGGGCCATCGCGCAAAATCTCGTCGCCCATGAGGAAGACGCGAATGATCACAACATACCCAAAATCATTTGGTATGGAGTCGAACCACTCGCGGCATCAGATGCGCCGAGCGCTCTCAAGCTTGCAGCCCATAGCAAGATTCCGTTAGTCGCATCGTTCATCGCCCGTCGTGCCATCGCCGCCAAACAATTCGATGCGGTCGCCGCAGCACTCGTGGACAACACGGATCCAGCGCTCCGCATCACGTTGATGGAATCCATGCGTGATGGACTCAAGACGCTCGCTCGGAACGAAGTGGTGCCGCCCAAAAACTGGAGTGCCGCTGTCGCCGCTCTCACCGCCACCAAGGATCAGAATCTCCTCAATTTGATTACCCAAATCAGCCAGATCTTTGGTGATTCCGATGCAACGGCCACGCAGCTCGCGACGCTCAAGGACCGCGCCGCGCCAGTCGAGCGCCGCCGCGAAATTCTGCTCGGCTTTGCCCGCGACTCGGTTGCCGCTGCATTGCCCGTGGTGTTGTCGATGCTCGATGAAGCCCCGATGCGCCGCGACGCAATTCGCGCCCTCGCTGCGTTCGACGACCCACAGATCGAGAGGAAACTCATTGATGGCTATGGCACGTTTTCCACTGCCGAGAAAGCCGAGGCCGTGATCACGCTGTCCGCGCGCCGCAACACCGCTCTCGCCTTGGTCGCTGAGTTGAAAAAGAACACCATTCCGAAGACGGATGTGAGCGCCTTTGACGCCCGTCAACTCTATCGCGTCATTGGGCCTTCATTTGTCGAGTTCTGGGGTCCCATCACACAGCTCGCAAGCGACAAGCAGGCAGAGATGGCAAGATATAAAGCCATGCTCACCGATCCCGTGATCGCCAAGGCTAACGTCGGTCAGGGCCGCGCGATCTTTGAGCGCACCTGCATGCCTTGTCACGCCATCTACGGCGCTGGCGGCAATGTCGGCCCCGAGCTCACCGGCTCGAATCGCGCCAACCTCGATTACATCCTCTCCCAGATCATCTATCCCAGCGAGGTCATGCAGGAGAGCTATCAACTCGTCATCGTCACCACGCGCAATGGCCGCACCCTGTCCGGAATGGTGGCCGCTGAAGACAACCAGCAACTCACGCTCCGCCTCGCCGGCCAGGATATCGTCGTCGCCAAAGCCGAAATCCAATCCCGCGAGAAATCACCTGTTTCCATGATGCCCGAAGGTTTGCTGAAAACCCTCAAAGACGGCGAAGTGTGCGACCTCATTGCCTACTTGCGGACCACCGCACAAGTGCCGCTTCCGAAGCAGTGAGGTGGATTCCACTAGCCCAATGAAACTCCTCATGCTTGTCACTCCCAAGCTGCTCGCGCCTTCGGGCGCGCAGCACGCTCGGGCACTGGCATGGATGGTGGAATTCGGCGGGCTAATGGAATATGTTAGAAAAAATCAGGCAACAGTTGCTACAAACATTTAGACATCGAAACAAATTGAAAATCACGGAAAGACTCTTCGCTGGCCTGATGATATTCTCGGTAGTGTCGGCAAGGGCTCAGGCGGAATACACGGGCTGGCAGCACTCGGGTTCGCTTTGGATCCTGACGACACCTGAGGGGGCGGACCTGCCGCCAACGGTTTCGGAAGAGAACTTTCCGGTTCTGGTGAAACTCAACAAGGACGGGTTTGACTTCAAACAAACCAAAGCCGGTGGAGATGATGTTCGTTTTGCGGATGCTGCCGGCACGCCGCTGGCCTATCAAATCGAGGAGTGGGACGCGGCCGCTGGAACGGCGAGCATCTGGGTGCGCATCCCGGTCATCAAGGGCAACGCCCATCAGGAGATCAAACTGTTATGGGGCAAGGCGGATGCGGCCAGCGAATCCAACGGCAAGGCCGTGTTCAACGAGTCTAACGGCTATTTGAGCATCTGGCATATGAGCGATCCGGTCAAGGATGAGGTCGGTACCGTGGAGTCCAAGAACGTGGGCACGACCTCGGCCACGGGGATGATCGGCAAGGCACGGCATTTTGCCGGCCAGCAGGGGATTGCTTGCGGCGAGAAAATCCCCAACTATCCGTCAGGCGCGAGTCCGCACTCCACCGAACTATGGTACCGCTCCGACGCATCGAACATGGACCTGGTGTGCTGGGGTCGCGAGGGCCGCAGCCCGGCCGGCAAGGTGCGCATGCAATTGCAAAGCCCCTCACATATCTACATCGACAGTGACGGCGGCAGCTTCAACGCCACCAGCACCTTGCCCAAATCCGAGTGGGTGCAAGTGGTCCACACCTACGACGGCAAGACCGGCCAAGTCTATATCAATGGCAAGCTCGACGTACCCGCGCCCACCCAAACCACGATGAATATCCTCAGCCCGGTGGGGCTGTGGCTGGGCGGCTGGTGTAACGGCTACAACTTCGTCGGCGATATGGACGAGGTGCGCATCTCCAAGGTCGCGCGCTCGGCGGACTGGGTGCGGCTTCAATTTGAAAATCAAAAACCGCTGCAAACCCTGGTAGGCCCGGTGATCCAACCCGGCAATTCCTTTGCGGTCACCCCGACCCAAGTCAACGTCTTGGAAGGCAAGAGCGCCACGATCCGCGCCCAGGCAGGCGGGGCTCAAAAGATTTATTGGACCCTCAAGAGCGATGGCAAGGAAACGTTGCTCGCGACGGACCAGTTCACGTTTATCCTGGATGCGGGCCGGGTAACGGCGGACAAAACGGCGACTCTGCAACTCAAGGGGATCTTTGGCAGCGGGGTGAAAACCAAGGAAATTCCCATCACCATCAAGGACGACATCCAGGAACCAGTGTTCACCTTGCGGGCACCGGCCGTCTGGAATGGCCGCGAGTTGCTGGAAATCGTGCCGATGGTCAGCAATCTCGCGGCGATGAAGGCCAAGGGGGCGGGCGACTTGAAGGTCGATTGGAACGTTTCGGGCATCGCGGTGATCAAGGAGGCTACCCCGGGCAAACTGATCCTCAAACGTGCACAAAACAGCGGTAAATTGACCGTCACGGCGACTGTTTCTAACGGTGGGAAGCCGATCACTCAATCCGCAGTCATCGTGGTGACCGAGCCCAAGCACGACGCCTGGCTCGCCCGCACGCCTGCCAAGGATGAAAAGCCTGAGGACAATCAGTTCTACGCCCGGGATGACAAGAATCAAGGCACGTTGTATTATAACGGCACGCTCGGGGAAGCGGCTGACACGGTGTTTCTCAAGGTCACTGCCGATGACAAACCTTATCAATCCGTGACCGCCAAGGTGGGGGCTGACAAATCCTATGCGCTCACCGCCAAGCTCAAACCGGGACTGGTCAAATACAAGGTGGAGTTCGGCACCAAGCGCGGCACCAGCGAAAAGGTGCTGGAGACCGCATCTAACATAGTCTGCGGGGATGCCTATATCATCCAGGGGCAATCCAATGCGCTGGCGACGGACACCGGGGAGAAATCTCCGCCGGAAACCAGCGAGTGGATTCGCAGTTACGGCCGTCCGGAAGGCAATGCCAAAGACACTCCGGCGCACCTATGGTGCAACCCGGTCTGGAAGGCTGAAAACGGTGAAAAGGCGGAACTGGGATACTGGGGGATGGAACTGGCCAAGCGGTTGGTGAAAAGCCAGAAGATGCCGATCTTCATCATCAATGGTGCCGTTGGCGGCACCCGCATCGACCAGCACCAACGCAATGAGGCCGATCCCACCGACCTGACCACAATTTACGGGCGGACCTTGTGGCGGGTGCGCCAGGCCAAGCTGACCCATGGCATCCGCGGCATCCTCTGGCACCAGGGCGAGAACAACCAGGGCTCGGCCTGCCCCACGGGTGACTTTGACTGGAAGTCCTATCAGGACTACTTCATCGAATTATCAGCGGCTTGGAAACAGGATTTCCCCAATTTGCAACATTACTATGTGTTCCAAATCTGGCCTAACTCGTGCAGCATGGCGGGCAGCGGCGGTGGCGGCGACATGATTCGTGAAGTCCAGCGAAGCTTGCCGAGGATCTATTCGAACTTGAGTGTAATGTCCACCCTGGGGATCAAACCAGCCGGGGGTTGCCATTATCCGCTGCCCGGTTGGGCCGAATTCGCCCGCCTGATCCAGCCGCTGATCGAACGGGATTTGTATGACAAGAAGCCCGTCGATTCCATCACGCCACCCGACCTCAAGCAGGTCTATTATACCAGTGCGGCGAAGGATTCGATCACTCTGGAGTTTGACCAACCAATCGTCTGGATGGATGCCCTTGCCGGGCAGATCTATCTGAATGGCGAAAAAGGCAAAGTCGCTTCCGGCAGCGTGACCGGGAATATGCTCACCCTCAAGTTGACCGAGGCGTCCAAGGCCAGCAAAATCACCTATCTGAAGGAAACCGACTGGGGTCAGGACCGGCTGATCTTCGGGGTCAACGGAATCGCCGCGCTGACGTTTGCGGAAGTGGAGATCGCGCCGACTCGTGCGAGCATCCAGAGTAATTGATAAAGTTTTGAAACGCCGAGTGCAAGTGAGGTAGTTGCGTCAATACAATGAATAAACCAGTCATGACGGCAATGTGGGACAAATTGCAGGCATTTGCGAAACACTAGCCATTTTATACTAACAAACAAAGATATGTCCTCCATGAATCAATCCATCGAATCCAATCACGGGCCTGCTGGCAGAATTAGCTCGGCGCTGGTCAAATATTTTCTGCTGATCGGCTTGGTGCTGGCGAGTGTTGGGGGACAAGCGGTTCGGGCAGTCGACACGCCACCGGAATTCAGCAGGCTCAGCGTTGCGAACGTTCGCAGCACCTGCATGAACAAGGATATTGAAGCGGCCATCATGCTACCGTCTTCTTATGCCGTCAGTCCGGGCCGCAGGTATCCGGTGATCTATTTCCTGGACGGGCACGGTGGCAATGGGAAGCGCCTTTTTTATGATTTCTATAAAGAGGATTTGCTTAAACAGAGCGATAGGTTCAACGTCATCCTGGTGGCGGTGGGTAGCTTCAATACCTGGTATTTTGACAGTCCGGCGAATCCAGAGGTCAAGTGGCAGCAATTTTTGATCAAGGAATTGATTCCATTCGTCGATGCCAAGTATCGCAGCATTGCCAAGCGTGAAGGGCGGGCGATCACCGGCATGAGCATGGGCGGGCACGGGTCGTTCTACACCGCCTTCCGCCACCCCGAGATGTTCATCGCGGCAGGCAGTACCAGTGGTGGCGTGGACTTCCGGCCATGGCCGGATAACTGGGATATCCCAGCCGTGCTCGGTAAGAAAACCGAACATGAAAAGAACTGGGACGACAACGTCGTGGTCAACAATCTCAAGGACTTGCCCAAATCAAAGATGGCCATTTATTTCGATTGTGGGACCGATGATTTCTTCCTAGCTGTCAACCGTGCGTTGGACAAGAAAATGACGGATATGAAGATCGTGCATACCTATGAAGAGTTTCCAGGTGGCCACACTCAGGACTTTTGGGCGAGGTCACTTCCCAAGCACGTCGAGTTCTTCAGCAAATATCTCGCCACCGGTAAGTAATTAAAAAAGTTGGGGACGGGTGATCATTAGTAAAATAATCAATATAAATCGCATGAATAAATTGTTAGTATTTTCGGTTTTAGCATTCGTGCCGCTGTCAGTCCATGCCGACGTCACCCTGAACGGGGTATTCACGGATCACATGATCCTCCAGCGTGACATGCCGGTGCCGGTCTATGGTATGGCAGTGCCCGGCGAAAAGGTCACCGTTGCATTTGCCGGCAAGGAGAAATCGGTGGTGGCCGACAAGGATGGCAATTGGAGCGTCAAGCTCGACGCGATGAAGGTTTCGACCACCCCTGCAGTCATGACCGTCTCTGGCAAGAACAAGCTCACGCTGAACGATCTCCTCATGGGTGATATCTGGGTTTGCAGCGGCCAATCCAACATGGAATGGGTGCTGGGGAATTGCAACCGGCCGGATGATGTCCAGCAAGCGAATTTCCCGCTGATCCGCTTGTTCCAAATGCGTGGCACGGTGTCGCCCTCTCCGCGCACCGAAGTCAGTTGTATACCATGGACTCCCTGCACGCCGCAGACGATCGGAGGTTTTCCGGCGGTCGGGTATTACTTTGGCCGCAAAGTGCATCAGGAGACGGGAGTTCCGATCGGTCTGATTCGCAGCGCCCAAGGCGGCACCGCCATCGAGCCGTGGACTCCGTATGCCGGGTTGGCCATGGTTCCCGAATTGGCCAAAGACAAGGAGACCCTCGATATGCAGATCAAGACCTATGTCGATACGCTGGCGGCCTTGCCGCTCAAGGCCACAAGCTATGTCAGCGAGGCTAAAAAAGCGCTCAGCGGTAACACCCAAATGCCCGAACCCCTTGTACTGCCAGTCTATCCTATTTCCAACAACGCGCCGCAAGGCTGGAACTGCCTCTACAACGGCTACATTCATCCGCTCACCCGCTTCGCCATCAAGGGGGTGCTCTGGTATCAGGGGGAATCGAACTGCAACAATGCCGATACCTACTTCGCTAAGCAACGCGCTCTCATCGGCAGCTGGCGAAAGGCCTGGAACCAGGGCGATTTCCCATTCTATTTCGTGCAACTCGCCAATTACGGCAATCCCACCACCGACGCGGGAGCCGACGATGGCGGCTGGGCCAAGCTGCGCATGGCCCAGTTGAAATCGCTAGCCGTGCCCAATACCGGCATGGCGGTGGCGATCGAACTCGCCGATATCGGCAATCCTAACGATGTGCATGCCAAGAACAAAAAGGATGTCGGCGAGCGGCTGTCGCTCTGGGCGCTGGCCAGGGACTACGGCAAGAAGAATCTCGTCTACAGCGGCCCGCTCTATAAAGCCATGAAGGTCGAGGGGACCAAGATCCGCATCGCGTTCGACTCAGTGGGCTCCGGTCTAACTGTTGCGACGAAGAAAGGCTATGACCCGGTGGTTAAGGAGCCTCAGGGCAAGCTGAAGAAGTTCGCCATTGCCGGCGATGACAAGAAGTGGGTGTGGGCGGAGGCGGTCATCGACGGCAAGACCGTGGTGGTGTCATCGCCAGAAGTGCCCAAGCCGGTGGCGGTCCGGTACGCGTTCGCGTCCAATCCCGACGGCTGCAACCTTTATAACAACGAAGGCCTGCCCGCTTCTCCATTCCGCACGGATGAATGGTAAGCACTAATGCATCCCATTTTATTCCCATCGATTCTAATCGATCATATATGAAAAATATCATCACGTCTGCAGTCCTGTTATACTCGTCGCTATCCGTCCACGCCGATGTGGCCTTGCACGGGCTTTTCACCGATAACATGATCCTCCAGCGGGATATCCCGGTGGCGGTTTATGGGATGGCTGAGCCCGGTGAGAAAGTCACCGTCGCTTTCGCCGGCAAGACTAAATCGGACACGGCCGGCAAGGATGGGGCATGGAGCGTCAAGTTGGACGCGATGAAGTTTTCAGCAACCCCTGCGGCCATGACGGTCGCGGGCAAGAATACCATCACGCTCAACAATGTTCTTATCGGCGATGTCTGGCTATGCAGCGGTCAGTCTAATATGGAGCTCGCTCTTGGGCAAATTAATAGGCCGGATGATATCACAAAAGCGGATTTCCCGACGATCCGGCTATTTCATGTACCTAACCTCCCGGCGTATTGTCTCCGCACCGACACCAAGTTTGGCTGGGGCGTATGCACACCCCAGGCTGCCAGCAATTTCTCAGCGGTTGGTTTCTATTTTGCGCGCAAGATTACTCAGGAGACGGGAGTTCCCATTGGTTTGATGAAAGCCGCCTGGGGCGGTACCCGCATCGAACCGTGGATACCCTACCAGGGTCTGGCCTCGATTCCCGAGTTGGCCCAGGACAAGGAGACCCTCGATAAAGAGATCAACAACTATGTCGATACGATGGCGGGTCTTCCAGCTAAAACGGCGGTCTACGTCGCCGAGGCGCGCAAAGCGCTCGCCAATAACACGCAAATGCCTGCCCCGCTGGATTTGCCATTCTATCCGATTAACGGCACCGGGCCGTATGGCTGGAATTGCCTCTACAATGGCATGATCCATCCGCTCACCAAGTTCGGGATCAAGGGCGTCCTCTGGTATCAGGGCGAAGCGAATGGCGGCGAAGGCGAAATCTACTACCAGAAGATGCGCGCCCTGATCGGCGGCTGGCGAAAGGCATGGAACCAGGGCGATTTCCCGTTCTACTTGGTGCAGCTCGCCAATTACGAGGCTCCCAACAATAATCCGGAAGGCGGCGATGGCTGGGCCAAGGTGCGCATGGCCCAAATGAAATCACTGACCATTCCCAATACCGGCATGGCGGTGGCCATCGACCTCGCCGATGCAGGCAACCCTGGAGATATTCATCCCAAGAACAAGAAGGATGTCGGCGAGCGCTTGGCGCTATGGTCGCTGGCCAAGGACTATGGCAAGAATAACCTCGTCTATAGCGGCCCGCTCTACAAAAGCATGAAGATCGATGGCACCAAAATCCGCATTAACTTCGACTCGGTCGGCTCAGGTCTAACCGTTGGCAAGAAAACGGCTTATGACCCGATCGTCAAGGATGCCCATGGTAAACTGCAGAAATTCGCCATCGCCGGGGAGGACAAGAAATGGGTCTGGGCCGATGCGATCATCGATGGCAAGACCGTGGTGGTATCATCCCCGGGCGTGCCGAATCCCGTGGCGGTCCGTTACGCGTTCTCGATGAACCCGGACGGCTGCAATCTCTACAACAACGAAGGGTTGCCGGCATCGCCCTTCCGTACCGATGAATGGTAAGTGATGGACCCCACAGCAGCTTATTACAATCACAACACTAGTCACTAAGAGAACTGATATGAAGAGACTAATATCGTCAGCAGTGCTACTCTGCGCTACCATGGCTGCGTATGCCGATGTGACCTTGCACGGGATTTTCATGGATCACATGATACTCCAGCGAGACATTCCCGTGTCGGTTTATGGTGTGGCAGCGCCTGGCGAGAATGTGACGGTCGCATTCGCCAATCAGACGAAATCGTCCACGGCCGGCAAGGATGGGGCATGGAGCGTCAAGCTCGACGCGATGAAGGCCTCAATCACTCCCGCGGTCATGACCGTCTCAGGCAAAAATACCATCACGCTCAATGATATTGTCGTCGGCGATATTTGGGTGTGCGGCGGCCAGTCGAACATGGTTTGGCTGCTGGGGAATTGCAAACGGCCGGAAGATGTCGCGCAGGCGAGTTTTCCGCTGATCAGGATGTTCGCGGTGCCCGAGGCCACGGCGGTCAATCCCCGCAGCGACGTGAAGAGCGGCTGGGCCGTTTGCTCACCCCAGTCTGCAGGCGGCTTCACGGCGGCAGGATTTTATTTTGCGCGAAAAATCCACCAGGAGACGGGCATTCCCATCGGCTTGATCAAAAGTGCCAGAGACGGATCCGCCATCGAGCCGTGGGTCTCGTACCCAGGCTTGGCGATGGTGCCGGGGCTGGCCAAGGAGAAGGCCGAACTCGACAAGCAGATCCTTGCCTACGTCGATGCGCTTGCGGGCCTAACACCCAAGGCGGTTGCCTACGTCGCCGAGGCGCGTAAAGCCCTCAGCACGAATGCCGATATGCCCCAACCGGTCGAATTGCCGGCCTATCCCATCACCCAAGAGCGGCCATCCAGCTGGAATTTTCTCTACAACGCCATGATTCATCCGCTCAGCCAATTCGCCATCAAGGGTGCGATCTGGTATCAGGGCGAATCGAATGGTCTCGAAGATGACAGCTATTTCCAGAAGATGCGCGGCCTGACCAGCGGTTGGCGCAAGGCCTGGAACCAGGGAGACTTCCCGTTCTATTTTGTGCAAGTTGCCAATTATCAAGCACCCAATGAGAATCCCGAAGGCGGTGACGGCTGGTCCAAGGTGCGGATGGGGCAGCTCAAATCGCTTGCCATTCCCCATACCGGAATGGCAGTGGCCATCGACCTAGCCGACGTTGGTAATCCGGGTGAAATCCATCCCGGAAACAAGCGTGATGTCGGCGAACGCCTCGCGCTGTGGGCTCTTGCCAAAGACTACGGCAAGAAGAACATCATCTACAGCGGCCCGCTGTTTAAGGACATGAAGGTCGAGGATGCCAAAATTCGCATCACCTTCGACTCGATCGGCTCGGGTCTAACCATCGGGACGAAAAAGGGGTATGACCCGATGGTCAAAAATCCCCAGGGGAAACTCCAGAAATTCGCCATTGCCGGCGAGGATAAGAAATGGGTCTGGGCGGATGCCGTCATTGATGGCAAAACGGTGGTGGTGTCATCTGCAGGCGTCGCTAAGCCCGTGGCAGTGCGCTACGCATACTCGATGAATCCCGACGGCTGTAACCTCTACAACAACGAAGGCCTGCCCGCTTCGCCCTTCCGCACCGACGAGTGGTAGGAAGATCATTCACTGTTCTAACCAAAAACACACATCATGCAAAACATCGTTACTTCTGTCTCAGCCCCGTTTGCCATGAAGCCTTTGCTGGCCTTGGTGCTGGGCTTCAGCATGGCCGCATCCTCCCAGCTAACTGCGCAGGATGCGCCAGCGATCACGGACGGCAAGCCGGTCAGACTCTCCTGTGTGGGCGACAGCATCACGGGAGGGTTCGGCGTCACCAAGGGTATGTCGTGGCCGGACCAGATCTCCAAAATGCTGGGCGGCACTTGTGAGGTGGGCAACTTCGGTCTGGGCGGCACGTATCTCCGCGCCTATCAGAGCACCGATTACTACCTGAACGCGAAAAAATTCAATCCCGACGTGGTTGTCATCATGCTGGGGACCAATGACGTCAGGCCGCTGGCATGGAAGAACAGCAAGCCTAATTTCATTGCCGACTACATGGTCATGATCAAAGAGTTTAGCGAGCTTCCCACCAAGCCCCGAATCTTCATCTGCTACCCGCCCACCATCACTGAGCCCGATGGCAGCGAGGAAAATATCCTGGAACTCATCCCGCTCGTGGACGAGGTCGCCAAGCGGGCGAAGGTCGGCGTCATCGATATCCACGGGGCTTTTAAGGGGAAAGCCGAACTCATCCCTGACAAGATCCACCCCAATGATGCCGGTCAGACGATCATCGCCACGACCGTTTACAAGGCCTTGACCGGCAAGCACGTCGCCAAGGAGAAATAGTAAAAGAACAAACAACTTCAGCAGGAAAAAGGTATGTTGAACCAAAAACCCATTTGCTCGGCTTTCGTCTCCGCACTCGCGATCACACTGTTTTTTGTCACGGGATGCCAACGCAACGAAAGTTCACAATCCGGCCCTCCGGGCAAGCCACGCGTGGCGCTTGTGATGAAGTCGCTGGCCAATGAATTCTTCCTCACGATGGAAAACGGCGCGCGCGCCCACCAAACGGCCCACGCCACCGACTACGAATTGCTCGTAAACGGCATCAAGGACGAACTCGACGTGAGTCGGCAGATTGATCTGGTTGAGCAGATGATCGCCCAGAAGGTGAACGTGATCGTGATCGCCCCGGCTGACTCCAAGGCGCTCGTGCCGGTTTGCAAGAAGGCACAGCAGGCCGGTATCGTCGTCGTCAACATCGACAACAAGTTCGATGACGCGGTGCTCGCCGCCAGCGGCTTGAAGCTGCCATTCGTCGGCCCGGATAATCGCAAAGGCGCGCGGGCCGTGGGTGAGTTGCTGGCCAAGAAGCTCAAGGCCGGTGACCAAGTGGCTATTGTCGAGGGCGCGCCAAACGCCTTCAACGGTCTGCAGCGCAAGGCCGGCTTCGATGACGCGATGAAAGCTGCCGGCATGAACATCGTGGCGTCGCAATCCGGTTATTGGGAAACCGACAAGGCGAACCAGGTTGTAGCCGCAATGCTCACGGAGCATCCCGGCCTCAAGGCGTTGCTTTGCGCCAACGACAACATGGCCCTGGGTGCAGTGGCCGCCTTGCGCGCGGCAGGCAAACAGGAGCAGGTCTTGGTAGTTGGCTATGACGGCATCGGCGCGGTCCGGCAATTGCTCAAGGAAGGCAAGGTGCTCGCCACCGCCGATCAACACGCCGACCAGCTTGCCGTTTTCGGCATCGAGTATGCGCTCGAAATGCTCAAGACGAAGAGTGCACCAGCCGACCGCGACACGCCCGTGGAAGTGGTCACCACTCCGTGACATTCGATGAATTTCGGCACGCCACTCCTCGCGATCGATGGTCTGTGCAAGGCATACGCCGAGCCTGTGTTAGATGGCGTGGTTTTCGATTTGCGTGCCGGTGAGGTTCACGCCTTGGTGGGCGAGAACGGAGCCGGCAAGAGTACCCTCTCGAAGATCGTAGCCGGCTTGGTCCTGCCGGATGCTGGAACCATGACATTGCGTGGCGAACCGTATGCACCGCGAAACAAACGAGGCGCCGAGCGCCAAGGCGTGCGCATGGTGATGCAGGAGTTGAACCTCATCGGCAACCTAACCGTGGCCGAGAGCATCTTGTTGGAGAACTTGCCGCATCGCTGGGGCTGGATCGATCGGCGCGAACTTCACAACCGCGCACGATGCATCCTCGAACGTGTGGGTCTAACCGATATCGAGCCCGGTTGCCTCGTCAAATCACTCGGTGTCGGCCGCCAGCAATTGGTCGAGATTGCAGCCGTTTTGGCACAGCCATGCGAGGTATTGATCCTCGACGAGCCAACCGCAGCGTTGACGGCACCGGAAATTGAACGGTTGTTTGCCGAGATCGCCAAGCTCAAGGCAGCCGGCATGGCCATTCTTTATATCTCGCACCGCATGGAGGAAATTCAGCGCATCAGCGACCGGATCAGCGTGCTGCGGGATGGCCGGTTGATCGCGACCCGGCCTGCGGCGGAATTGTCGCTCGACGAAATGGTGCGGATGATGGTCGGGCGCGAACTCGGCGAGGCAATTCACCGTGAGTCGGCAACGCCTGGACCGGTGGCGTTGCGAGTTGAGGGATTGCGCCGGGGCGACGCGGTACGCGACGTCAGTTTTGAAGCGCGACGTGGCGAGATTCTCGGCTTCGCCGGGCTGATGGGCTCGGGACGTACCGAGACGATGCGCGCGCTCTTTGGCGCCGACCGGGCCGATGACGGTCAAATTTTTTTGCGTGACGAGAAGAAACCGGCGCGGATCCGTTCGCCACGCGACGCTGTGCGGCGTGGGATCGCATTGTTGACGGAGAATCGCAAGGAGGAAGGCTTGCTGTTGCCGATGCCGATTCGTGCGAACATCACGTTTCTGTGTCTCGGCCAACTCAGCCGGGCGGGTGGTTGGATCCGGGCCACGACCGAGCTGGCGGAAGCGACGCGCTGGGGAAATGTGTTGTCGGTGCGTTGTCACTCCTACGAGCAACGCGTTGACGAACTCAGCGGCGGCAATCAACAGAAGGTGATGATCGCGAAATGGCTGTTCCGCAATTGTGACGTCCTCATTTTCGATGAACCGACGCGCGGGATTGACGTCGGCGCGAAGTTTGAAATCTATCAGTTACTCGCCGATCTTGCGGCGCAGGGCAGGGCCGTCATCGTGGTCTCGTCCGACCTCAAGGAACTGCTGGCGTTGTGCGACCGGATCGCGGTGATGTCGGCCGGGCGCATCGCGGCCACGTTCCGGCGCGGTGAGTGGACCCAGGACAAGATTATGACCGCCGCGTTAAGTGGATACCTCAATCAATGAACACAACCGCCGACTCCTCCGCCCGCCCGCTGCGGCGCTCGTTTCCGACCGAATACCTTGGCTTGGCGCTCGCCCTCGCGGTGTTGGTCGCGGTTTTCAGCGTAATCACAGACCACTTTTTCAGCGCCACAACATTTCGAACCATCGCCAACCAGATTCCCTCCGCGGTAATTGTCGCCACGTCGATGACATATCTGCTGGTGATCGCGGAAATTGATCTGTCCGTCGGTTCGGTGCTGGGTTTTTGCAGCGCGGTACTCGGCGTGGCGATGACGCAATGGCACTGGTCGTTGCCGCTCGCAGTCGTCGGCACGATGGTTGCAGGCCTGCTCTGCGGTGCGTTCAACGGATTGGTTTCGGTCCACTGGCGGTTGCCCTCGTTCATCGTCTCGTTGGGAATGTTAGAAATGGCACGCGGCGGGGCGCACGCCGTGACCCGTTCGCAAACCCAGTATATCGGTTCCAGCATCGAAGCCATTGCCGGGACGTCGATCTGCGGATTGTCGCTCCCGTTCGTGCTCGCGATGGTGATCGTGGTTGCAGCTCAATTGGTGCTGACCCGCACCGTGTTTGGCCGTTACCTCGTTGCCATCGGCACGAACGCGGAGGCGGTGCGTCTCAGTGGTATCGATCCGCGACCCATCAAGCTGGCTGTGTTTCTGCTGACCGGCCTGATGGCGGCGCTCGCCGCCATCATTGACACCTCACGTTTTCAATCCGCCAATCCCAACGCCGGCACCGGATTCGAGTTACAAGCCATCGCTGCTGCTGTCATCGGCGGCACCAGCCTGATGGGCGGACGAGGCTCGGTCGTCCCCACGCTATTCGGCGTGCTCATTATCGCTGTGCTCAACACCGGGCTGGCCTCTGTCGGCGCGAGGGATGAAACCAAACGCTTGGTCACCGGCCTCGTCATCATCGCCGCCGTGATTCTCGACCAATACCGGCACCGACTCGGCGCAAAATGGAAGAACTCATGAAACCGCGAATTATCGTTCTCGGTAGTTCCAACACCGACATGATCATCAAACTCGACCGCATCCCGCGGCCCGGCGAAACCATTCTCGGTGGCGCATTTGTGACCGCCGCGGGTGGCAAAGGCGCCAATCAAGCCGTCGGCGCCGCGCGTGCCGGTGGCCAGGTCACCTTCATTGCGCGCGTTGGCCAGGACATGTTCGGTGACCAAGCCGTGGCTGGCTTCGCCACGGAAGGTATCAATGTGGACCATGTTTCCCGTGACAAGAGCAACCCGTCCGGGGTCGCGCTCATCTTCGTTGGGAAGGACGGAGAGAACAGCATCGCGGTCGCCGGTGGTGCCAATGCCAAACTCTCACCTACAGATGTGAAGAAAGCCAAAGCGGCATTTGCCGGGGCCAGCGTGCTGGTGATGCAACTGGAAACACCGTTGAAATCCGTAGTAGCCGCAGCCGATCTCGCTGCGAAGGCCGGGGTGCGTGTCATCCTCAACCCCGCGCCGGCGCAGTCGTTGCCGGACAACCTGCTGAAATGCGTTTCGATTCTCACGCCGAACGAGACCGAAGCCGAGTTGTTGACCGGCATTGCTGTCACTGACACTGCTTCCGCCGCCGTTGCTGCCGCAAAGCTGCGCGCGCGCGGTGTGCAAACCGTCATCATCACGCTCGGTTCGCTCGGCGCATTCGTGGCCACGGAGGATGGCGGACAACTCGTGCCCGGCTTCAAAGTCAAAGCCGTGGACACCACTGCGGCCGGCGACACTTTCAACGGTGCGCTCGCCGTCGCGTTGGGGGAAGGCAAGCCGTTGAAGCAGGCGGTCCGGTTTGCGAATGCGGCCGCGGCAATTTCAGTTACACGCCTTGGTGCACAGGCGTCCGCGCCAACACGACGGGAGATAGAGAAATTCCTGAAGAAATGAAACAGACGACAAGATGATGAGGCAATGTGCGTTGGCAGTCATGATTCATACAGGACTGGCGCACGGCGCGCTTGAGTTGGTCGATGCGCAGCCGTCCTTCACGTTGACGCCCGGTGCCGAATCAGGCATTCCTGTCGTGCAGTGAGTTGCAGGCATTCACAAACTAACATCAGTCAGGGGAAACGACAACGGGATGAGAATGTGGTGAAGAAGCTTGGATGCTTGAATGCGGTTTCCCTTTTGGGCGCTTGCCTATGTGCCTGGTTGTCATGGTCCGGGATTCTAACCGCACAGACGGACCGCCTCGCCCTCAACGGCATCTTCACCGAGAACATGGTGCTGCAGCGCGATGCCGACGTGCCGGTCTACGGCACGGCCGGGGAGGGCGAGAAAGTGACGGTGGACTTCAATGGCCAGAAGGTCGAAACCGTCTCCAGGGACGGCAAGTGGAAGGTGAGTCTCAAGGCGATGAAGGCTGGCGGCCCTTTCACCATGACGGTGCGCGGAAAGAACACGCTCGAGCTCAGGAACATTCTGCTAGGAGATGTCTGGCTGTGTACCGGCCAGTCGAACATGGACCCGCTCGGTGGCTTCAAGCGTGAGTTCAAGGAAATGTATAAGGATATCCCCGGTGAAAAGGTTCCGAATATCCGTTACTTCAAGGTCAAAGTCGACTGTGCCGATGAGCCGCGCACCGAAGTCGTGCCGGCCGCCGCAGCCAATGAGCCATACTGGCCAAGCTTCGGCGAGACCTGGCGCGAGAGCGATCCGGAGGCCAGCCTGGCGATCGCAGCCGTGGGTTATTTTTTCGCCCGCAAGCTCGAGGGTGAGGTCCATGTTCCCATCGGGGTCATCAGCGTCCAACGAGGGGCGACGATGGCGGAATGCTGGATGTCCCAAGCGACCCTCCGCAGCCACCCTGAGTTCGCCGAAATTCTGGAGAGCTATCAGAAATCGCTTAGTGCTCAGCCTCTGGCCGAGGAAAAATACCAGCGGGATCTCGCCGATTGGAGAGCGCGGCGTGCAGCGGGTGACAAGAACCTCGGCAATGCACCCTGGCAGCCGATGGGTCCAGCCAATTACATGCGGCCATCGGCCCTTTACTACGGCATGATCGCGCCGCTTCACGCGTTCCGCATCAAGGGCATCCTCTGGTATCAGGGCGAAGGCAATAGTGGAAAAGCGATCCAGTACCGCATGCTCTTCCCAGCGCTGATCACCTCATGGCGGGAAGCCTGGGGACAAGGAGACTTCCCGTTCCTCTTCGTGCAACTTGCCGCCTATCAGAGGGCCAATGCCGTGATGGACGATACGGACTGGCCGTATCTGCGCGAGGCGCAGGCCATGGCGCTCGCCTTGCCTAACACCGGAATGGCAGTGGCGATCGAATCGGGCATGCAGGAAAATATTCACCCCGCCTACAAGGAGGCTGTCGGCGAGCGGCTGGCCCTCGCGGCGCTCAAGGTTGCCTACGGCCGGGACCTGATCGCCAGCGGCCCTACCTTTAAACGAGCGACGTTTCAAGGTTCGCAGGTCATCGTGGAATTCGGGAATGTCGGTGCCGGGTTGTGCGCCAGAGAACTCGACTTGGACCTGGGCAAGATCCACCTGCCGGCAGACGAACTGCGTGGTTTCTCGGTCTGCGGCACCGACAAGCGCTTCAAACCTGCCACGGCAAAGATCACGGGCAATACAGTCGTCTGCAGCAGCGCCGAGATCGAGACCCCCGTCGCCGTGCGCTATGCGTGGGCGAATTTCCCACTGTGCAATCTTTTCAATAAGGAAGGTCTGCCGGCCGGCCCCTTTCGCAGCGATGATTTCGAAATGGGCGCGGCCGCGAAAGCCGACCGATTGAAAAATCCCGAGCAGAAACCAAAGGAAAGATCTGCGCCATGAATCATGTAGACCAGTCTGGCAGAGCGGGATTGATGAAACCGGCTGTGATGCGTCAGGTTGTGATCGGACTCTTATCACTTGGTCTCTCGGCTGCCGGGGAGGTGCCCGTTCCCTTTCGTGTCGCGTTCCCATTGTCGGAGGCCGTGGAGCTGCTCATGCCAGATGCCTTGCACATCGCCGGCTGGCTGGGAAAGCGGATTGATGCAAACGTCACCCATCGTTTTCACCAAAGGCGATTTGTGGCATGATGGCGGCTGGTTTGACACCAGCGTCGGTGAGCCGAGCGTCCAGATCCTGCACCGAACTGGAAGCCCTTGCGGATTGACCCGAATCAGATCGGTCATTCGGAACTCGATTCCCAAGAAATGATCACGAAATGTCATTAAAATGATCGATTTGCTGATTTTTAAGCAGAAAACG
>Ga0209829_10000624_pt1 | contig 31254 bp, 41 predicted proteins | sample C_140205_EF_Meta_FD_187311 | JGI IMG/M metagenome (GOLD analysis project Ga0209829, IMG submission 187311) | Freshwater microbial communities from Lake Croche, Canada to study carbon cycling - C_140205_EF_MetaG (SPAdes) (version 2) | ecosystem: Environmental > Aquatic > Freshwater > Lake... | reverse complement strand
TCGTCGTGCGGAAGCAACGCCCATGAAACAGAGCCTTCGGCAGGTACCCATGGGCAAGGCGTCATGGAAGATTAGAAATATCGAAAGATAGCAAAAAAGCCCGAAAAAGCCCGAAATGACGGGGATTTTCGGGCCTTTGAGGGGCTGGATTTAGGCGGGAGGCTAGTTTAGAAAAATCGGGTCAAAAATGGCCGAAAGCGCCGACAGATTAGAAATTTGCCGGGATCGCCCTGGTGGACCGTCTGCCGGCGTCCTCGCGACCCTCGCGGCGAGAAATGTGGTTGCGGAGATGGGCTAGGAGGCCGGTGAGAACGGCTGGATCGAGGCGGGCGGCGAGGGTGTCCATGGTGAGCGTGGGCTTGCGGGTGCGCTGGCGAGCCGCTGCCAGGAACCACCCTGCGTGGATATGTAGCAAGCCATCGGGCAGGTCCGTGGAGGCGTGACTGGCGAGGGCGGTGAGGATGTGGTGGACAAGTGCCTCGGCGGCCTCATGGGTATCGCCAGCGGGGCCGTGGTCGCGCTTGGTGCCGGTGTGGGTGAGCGCCAGGTAGGCATCGGCATCGCGGCCGCAGAGGGTGAGAAAATGGGCGAAAACAGTGCGGAAATGGCCACGGGAAATCTTGCTCAGGCCGGGCAAGCCGCAGGCCGCCATGACCTGGTCACGCCGCCACGAATCGAAGCGCTCGGCGGGGTCGATCAGGCCGAGATCGGACTGGATTTGGAATGCCTCCTGGGCCTGCATGAGGAGCTTGGTGATTTCGGGTTTTGAAAGGTTTCCGCGAGGGGTTTGCGGGGGCTTTGCAGAGGGCTTGCGGGGGCTGCGCAAGGGGCGGGATTTGGCGGTGGTTGTCATGGTAATTTGAGGTAAAAAAAGGGGGCCGGAACGGATGGGAATCCGCGCCGGCCCCGAGGTTGGAATTAGGCGGTTGGAGAGGTGCGGCGAGGGGCTTTGAGGTTGTGGGCTTTGGCGATGGATTTGTGCAATGACTTGCGGAAATCGCAGACCGAGGCGGAGGGGAATTTCACGTCGCAAGCGGCCTCGTAAAGGCGGACGATAAAGCCCTGTTTGAGCGACTCGATCTTTTCGGAAACGGTTTTCAGCAAGGCCTCGCGGAAGCGGAGTTCCTCGGTGTCTAAAACTGAAATTTTCAGGTTTGATTCTACGGCGCGGATGAGGTGGGTGTGGGCTTGGAGTTCGTCGGTATTTGGGGGGGTCATGGTGCGGGGGTGTGGGGTGTTGGTTTGAGTCCTAGGAGAGCGCGGATTTCGTTGTGGTCGGTGACCAGATCGGAGGCTGGGATGGGTTGGGATTTGGGGGCGGTGCAGCGGTAGCGGGCGAGCGGATCGGCGTGTGAGCCTTCGGGCAAATCTTCCCATTTCCGCTCTGAAATGAATCGGTGCAATCCGGGCGCGAACATGCCGTCATTTTTGCGCCATTCGTCGTCGCGGTTCCAGGATTTCAGGGCCGTGATGGCGTCGGCCACCAGGGGGCGTTCGGCTTGTGGCAGGCGGTTCCAGGCGGCGCGGCAGAGGTGTTTGCTGGAGCGTTTGCGGGACATGGGCAGGGCGGCCTTCCAGAGCAGGTCCAGACCGCTTGGTGGGGGCTGCACGCCGGTGTCTTTGGCTTGGGCTTTGGCCAGTTTTGAGCGGAGGCTGCCGAGGGTGGCTTCGGTGTCGGCGATGCGGCGGGTGAGGGCCGCGATGGTGGGGGAGGCGCTCATGATTTGCGGACCGTGTAGACACTGGCGGGAGGCAGCGTGCGGCCGGTGTTGAGGGCGGCGGCGATGCGGCGGGCGCGGATGGGTGAGCGGTGGTTTGAGAGCTGGATAGGCTCAAATTTTCCGGCACCGCGCGGCAGCAACCAGACCTGGAATGTGGTGGGAGTGGCCATGGGTTAGCGGAGCATCGCGTGGGCGGCTTTGTTGATTTTCACCGAGCGGGAAATCATGCGTTTTGCCTGGCTTTGGAGGCGGTTGACGACCTCCGCAATTTGGGCGGTTGTCGTGTGCAAAATGTGGCGGTAGCCAGGGCAGCCGGGGCCGCTGACGATGCGGCATTCCGAGTGCTCGGCGAGGTCGCGGATATGGCGCTCGTTGTAGCCGGTTTCCTTGGCGATTTCGGAGCTGGTGGTCCAGCGTTCGCCGTGGGTTAGGAGGATGGCCACGAGCCGGTCAACGTTGGCTTGTGGCGGGCTGGATTGGCGCGGGGTTTTGAATTCGGTTTGCATGATTTTCGGAGGTCGGGATTGGGGATGTTATTTGGACAGGGCGGAGATGGTTTTGAAGGCGTCGATGAAGTGAATCCATGCGTAGGGCTCGCCGCGTTTGGCGGCGGTGGCAGCGCCGTCGCGCAGGCGCAGGGTGAGCATGCGCAGGCCGGCGGTTTTGAGGATGTCGGCGACGATGGCGCAGGCGGTTTCCTCGCGTTCGTCGAGTGGCGGCAGGGCGTAGTTTTTAATGAACAGTCGGAGGTCGCCGGCGGTGGGTTTTTCGGGCAGTGCAATTTGCATCGTTCCACGGTCGAGGAGCTGGGCCAGAGCGTCCTTCTGGTCGATCAAATGGCGCTCCAGCGCCTTGGTTCCGACGAGCACCAGGCCGCAGTTTGAGCGGTCGTAGATTTCCCGCAGAAACTCGCACTGGAGCACCGGGGTGATGTCGTTGGGATTGCGGCGCAGGAACAGCTGGTGGAGTTCGTCGATGATGAGGAGGCGGTTGCCGGCGGCCAGCACGGCGAAGAGCCGGTCGCGCAGCGACAGGTGGGTTTGCTTCTTGTTTTGCACACCGGCGGCGCGCGCCACCTCGGTGACGAATTGCACGAAAGTCATGCCCGGAGAGCAGCGGAAATACACCGTGCGGCCGTGGTTGTTTTGGCGCTTGTATTCCTCGGCGACGGTGGTTTTGCCGATGCCCATTTTTCCCCACATGATGGTGACGGTGGACAGCGCCCTGGTGCGGTCGCAGATGCGGAAAAATCTTTCCGCTAGAGAGGTGTGGATAAAATCCGGATTGGTCACACTCTCGGCGAAATTGTCTTTCGCCTTGGCGAGGTCTCCGCAGAGTTTGTCCAGGCCCGCGTTGTATTTGCCGGTGAAAACGCGGCTCAGAGTGGTCGAGGACGAGCCGCAGGCGGTGGCGAGTTTTCCTAGCGACCAGTTCCGTTCTTTTCCGAGGAAGTACCAGAAGCGCAGGGTTTCCTGCTGGATTTTGGGTAGGTTGCCGATGACCTTTTCAAAGGCGTCGGGGCTGATGTTGTAGTTGGTGCCGTGGCTGTTTGGATTGACCAGGGCGGTGGTAGTGGGTTCTTCGTCGGGGGCGGGGAGAGTGGCGGTGTGGTTCATGATTTCGGGGGTGTGTATGTTATTGGAGATTTGGGAGAGTTATAGGTGGCGCAGGAAAACGGGGCGCAGTTTGGTCATGATACAGGTCATGCGGAGGGAGATGGCGCGGCGGCGTTGCTGGCTGAAACGTGTCATGGGCGGTTCAATAACGTGTTATGCCTTGCCATGATCGAGCATGGCGCGGTGGAAGTGTTCGGTTGCGGATTTCAACGATGAATCAATCGGACGCTCCTCATTCCAGCCGCGAATCTGTAGCTCCATCAGATACGACCATCCGGGGTTGTCGAGGGCCATTCGGCGCAGCGTGTGGATGGCTCGGCGGTACACCCACCAATCCCACTTGCGCAGCATCCGCCCGCGAAATCCGGCATAACAAATCGGCGCATCCGACCCGCTTTCTGGGGCTTGTTTGATTGGTGGGGATTTACTCATTTGGTTGTGTGTTTGGTGTGTTGTCGCCAGCGGGCGGCTGGCCTCGGCGTTCAAATATCGCTTGGAAAATCATCCTCGTCGGCCAGACCGGCGAAGGGATCGGCGATGGCGGGGGCGTAGGTAGGGGCGGGCTCGTAGGTGGGGCGCGGGCCGCTGTTGCCGGTGGCTTGCAAGGTGGCTGCGGCGGCTTGGCGGGCCTCTTGCAGGGCGAGGGCGGCGCGGATGGCCTCGGGCATGGCGGGCTGGCCGAGCTTGACGCTTTCGGCGGCTTGGATGAGGTCGGCGTTGAGTTCGCGCACGGCGTGGCGGCGGTCGGCGGCGGGTTGCATGGCGCGGCGCACCGGGCCTTCCATGGCTCCCTTGAGGCGAGCCCGCTGGCGGAACATTTCGTCGAGCTGGGAATTATCGTGGCCGATGCGCACGTTGCGGGTGAGGGTGCCGAGGAAGCGGAACTGCATATCGCAGCACAGCAGGGTGTCGGGCATCATGGGGTTTAGATAGACCATCACCTCGTCGCCGGGATGCAGGTACTCGGTGCGGCCGGCGGGGTTTTTGAGCTCGGGAAGATAGATGAGTTCCACGCCTGGCAGAAGGTCCTCGGTGATGTGGAGTTGATGGCGGTCGCGGACTTTGACGTGCTTGGCCCACGAGGTGGGAAGCAGGTGGATGGCATCGGCGAAAGCGAGCTTTTGGATGGCCGGGTCGGATTGGCTGTGGAGGCGGGCGGTGGCGGGGCTCCACGGTTGGAGCATCGTGAGGCGCGGGTTGCGGGCTTGTTGGGAAAGCGCGTGCTCCCTAACGTGGCCGGGCAGGCTGGCGAGTTCCGAGCGGGGCCGCCAAAAATCATTGGCATCGGTTTCCCAGCGCCACAGCGGTTCGATGAAGCCGCACTCGGCCCAGCCTTCCAGCGCGTGGTCTTGGCGGTTAGCCAGGGCGTCATAGACCAGGGCGGTCATGTGGCCAAACTCCACGCCGGTTAGAAAGTTTGCTTGGATGCCCTCGCGCATATTGGCGGGGATGGTTTCCGCCAGGCGGAACATGCGGCGGGCTTCCTTGTCGAGGCCGTAGGTTTCCTCCGGGGCCATATCCACGTTGCGGCCGGTCTGGCCGATCATCGGAAGCATATAAGTGCGCACCGCGTGGAAAAACGATTCGATGGGCGCTTTGAATCGCGGGTTGCCGCTCGACTGCGGGCCGTAGAGCATTTCGGCGAAGGCGGGCTTGTTGAAAAGTTCGGAATCGTCCATGCGGACGTGGCCGTTGGTGAGGCTGGAAATTGCCTCCTCGAAGGAATGGAAACCATCCGGCGTGCGGAGTTGCATGTTGCTCCAGGTCTTGGCGGTGCCGTGCTCCTGAATCAGGGTGGTGCCGCGCTCGTCGGTGCGGTAGCCCTCTTGGCAGAGGATGCTGATGACATACCAAACAAATTCTTTCTGGGTGAGCGAGCGGTTCACTTCCGCGTCGTTGTCGTACCAGCGCAAGCGGATGTGCGGGGAAAACGGAAAGGCCGTTAGGCGGTCCAGCGCGTTGAACCCGAGCGGCACCATGGTTTTCTCGTAGCCAGGCACGCGGACGTGAACGTCGTACTTTTGGTCATCGAAGAAGATGGTTTCCAGGTAGCGACTGCCGTAGCGGGTCGATAGGATCGAGGGCAGGTTGCGGTAGCTGGCGATGGTGCCCTGGCGGGACAGGCTCGCCTGCCACTGGGTGGGGCAACAGCGCAGGATCGTCTCGTAGCTCATGCCGGCGGGGTAGCCCTTGCCGCAATCGCGCGGGCAGGCGTCGTAGCCGGGCAGCGCCCACTGGGGTTCGCCGCTGCGCCGCCAAAGGTTCCATTGGTCCAAAATTTGGCGGTGGACTTCGCGCACGGCGTCCTCGCGCTGGCAGCGGAGGATTTTATCGGCGATCCAGTTGCGGGTGATTTGCGGCAGGATGGCAACGCCCTTGCAAGTGCTGCGCCGACCATCCGCAAGCCCCAGTGGCCCGAGCTTTTTGAAGGCGGCGAGCCAGCCGTTGATGGCCGCCGCGCTCACGCCCAGGGCGCGGGATTGGGCGGCGATGATCGGGCCTTTCTGGCCGTGGCCGGTGGCGGCCATCAGCAGTTTCACCACAGTGAGCTTTTTATACAGGTCGTTTTTTTGGCCCAGCGTCATGCCCGCGACCTCCCCCAGGCCGCCGGATTGGGCGACGAGGGACAGGGCGGAAGATTTCGAGGCGCGAGCGTTCATAGACAAAAGACTTGGAGACAGAAGACTTGGAGACAGAAGACAGAAGACAGAAGACAGAAGACAGAAGAGGCTTGCTTATGACGGGCGGGAGGTCCCATCCTTGGCGGGTGAAAATCCCGCTTGAGGAAGCTCGCATGAGGGTGTTTGAAGCCCTTGTGGAAGTGGTGTTGCGTCTGGATGGCCGGGCTGAACAGCGCGGCCTTCCGCTGCCGGTGGCAACGGAAGAGCGAGGCCAGGCGGCGGCCATGGAGTGGTTGACAACGGGGCGTGTGCCTGAGTCTGAGGAGCCATGCCGTGCGCTGCATCCGAGGCTCTGGTTTGCAAACTCGTGTTTACAGCATGCCAGACTTTATCCATTTCCTCTGCAGAAAGATGCGGAGGCACAAGCGATTCTATCAGTGCTAATGCTAGACGTCTGGAATACACTGGGGCCGGGGCAGTGGGAGAGGACTCCTGGCGAAGTCCCGCCGGCGGGTTGATGGGAAGGGTGGTTTGCATGACCGGAAGGGGTTAGAGGACGCGGCCTTGGGTGGGCTTGGCGGCTTTGGCTTGATCGGCCTGAACTTGGGCGATGTCGGCCAGGACGGCGCGGCACTCGTTGGCCAGGGTGTCGAGGCTGATGAGGTCCTCGCTGGTCGAGTAGGCGGGCAGCTCATAGAGCAGGGCCTGCCAGTCGCTGGTTTGGCGGGCGTTGAAAATCGGGGCGAAGGCCATGTCGAAGAACACAAAGGCCATTTGGCGCTCGTCGCTGCTGCCGAGTTTCGGGTGGGCACCGCCGCCGCCGGTGGGCATGGCACGGGGCTTGGGCAGCACGCCCAGCTCGACCATCAGGCTGGCCTGCGTCTCGCCGGTGGTGAGGGAGGCAATAACCTCCTCGATGATGGCCCAGTGCTCGGCGTCGATGGAGAGCGGGTTGGCCGAGTTAAAAAGCACCAGCGCGTCCTTGCGCAGCGCCTCGGGGAGCGTGCTCTTGGCCTTGCGCAACTTTTCCTTGGTGGACTCGAAAAGCCGGATGAATTCGTCGGCGGAGCGGCGGGAAAAACCGGTTTCGCGTTCGACCAGGTCCGCCCAGCCGATCAATGGGCAGATTCTGCCCATTGATTTCCGATCCCCACCACGGCCTCCGGCATTGGTGTTTCCGTGTTCTTTTTTCAGCGCGGCGAGCAACATGCCGAGGCGGACCTGGCCGCGCAGGTAGAGGCGGCCCATGGAGCGGAGTTGGCCGGCGATTTCGCGGACTTGGTTCCAGGCGGGGGCGGCGGAAAGATCGGACGGATCGGACGGATCGGACGGATTGCGGTTGACGCCCCGGCACTTGTGGGCGGCGAGGCCGCGTGGGGTGAAGCCGGAGGTGTGGCAGGACGGGCAGGCGACGAGTTGTTCGGTGTGGTTCATGGTTGGGGGGGGAAGAGAATTTTGAATTTTGGATGCTCAGAGTTTGCCGAGGATGACGGTGAGGACGAAGAGGCCGGCGGCGGCCAGCAGGGTGACGAGCTCGAAGCCGTAGCCGCGCAGGCAGTGGCGGCGGCGGTTGCGATTGGCGGGGCGGATGATCAGGCCGAGGGCGAGGCGGCGGCGGGTGGTTTCGGATAGGGTGGGGGACATGGGGAGGGGGTATTTCAGATTTCAGATTTCAGATTTCAGATTTCAGATTTCAGATTTCAGACAAGTAGAAGATCAAGGCAGGCGGAGAATTTAGGATCCTCGATTTTCAAGGCGGCTGCTTTGCGCCAGGCATGAATGAGGGTGGTGTGGTCGCGGGAGAAGACGCGGGCGATGGTGGAGGGCGAGGTGTGGCCGAGCAGGCGCAGGGCCTCCCAGACGGCATAGCGGCAGCGGGCGGCGGCGGGTTGCTGGCCATTGCCGATGACGGTGGATGGCTTGAGGCCGTAGCAGACGGCGGCGCGGCGCACCAACTTGGCGGATAGCACGGTGAGGGCGTCGGGTTGGGCGGCGGCCTTCTGGCGGCGGCGGAGCAGCTCGGCGGCGAGGGCGGCCGTGGGGATGGTGGACAGGTCGGAGGCGGTGGGGTTCATGGGGTGCGGATCGGTTAGGGGAGAGTGGGATAGATGAGGGAGAGGAAATCGCTGAGGCTCATGGCCCGGCGCTCGCAGGCGGCGCGGCACTTGAGCAGGGCGAGGGTTTCGATTCGGGCCACCTCCGCCACACTCACGCCCATGGCCTTGGCCACCTCTTGGCGGCTGCGGCCCGGCAGCGTGCGGCTGGCGGCGGTGGGAATGGGAGGCAGGGCGGACATGGCTTGGCTTGTGTTCAGGCGGGCGGTGTGGTGGAATGGCCGGATGACTGAGCTGGAAAAAGTAAGTCTCAGGATATTCCAGGAGCTGGGGGACACAGCGGCTCGGCACTGGCTGAGAACGGGAGAGCGGCCCAATTCTCAAGAGTCGAGTCGGGCGCTGTTTCCCCGGCTTTGGTTTGCAAACATGTTTTTGCGGCACGCAATATTGCATCAAACTCGGATGGCAATAGACTTGGGGCGGCCACAAGCGATTCCCGCTGTGCTGATGCTGGAAGTGTGGGAAAAAGCAGGGAAGGCATTTTGGGAGTCTCCAAAGGTGGAGTTTCCGTGGGGCGGGTGAGCGGGTGCATGGTGGGGGGAGTTGGGAAGAGGGTGGGGAGGCGCGTCGAGCGGCTTTCTAAGACCGAGCCCGTGCGGGCCGCCTCCCCGTTTGGTTCAGGAGACTTTTTGCAGGCGGCGGAATTGCGGGTTGTGGGTGAGCCAGGCATCCCAGGCGGCAATGAGGCTGGCGCTGCTGCGCTCGCCGGTGAGCACCCGGTGCAGGTGGGTGCGGTCCACGCACAGGTCGCGGGCCGCCAGCGTGGTGCCGGGAAAGCGCACGTTGCGGCGCTTGGATTGGTGGGGGGTGGAAAGTTTCATGCTTGCGGTTAGGTTCGGGGTGTGCTTTAATCGGCTGCCGTGCCGTAAGTTGCGGGCAACGCAAAGAAGAATCATAGAAATCAGAGTAGCTTGCAAGATAAATCGGTTAAATTTTCAGAGTTTTCGGAGAGAACGGAGCTTCTTGCCGTACGTACGGGAAGAAATCTCTCTGATTTGCCTCAAAAAATCGGAGTTTCTCCGGCGATGTTCTATGCTTATCGCAGCGGTAAATACGCTATATCCGCCAAAGCATGGCGAAAACTGGAGGCTGCCGAGAGGGCCGCGGGGATCGGAAACCCGGCAATTCCGGCACTGGAAATTCCGGAATTTGCAGAAAGCGAAAGGGATGTTGATATTTCAGGTGCCTCTGAAGAGAAAAATTCTCGGGAAATTACCGACCTAACGGCGACCGTGGCGGAGCTGCGGGACCAGGTGAAGCTGTTGAGTCACGCGCTGGCGGCGCTGCTGCCGCCGAAAGCACCGCCTGGGGAAGGGGCCGGAGCCGCAAAAAAAGCCGGTGAGGCGGCTCAAGGTCCTGTTGCAAGCCATTTCCTAACATCTAACAAGCGCAAGAGAGCAGGGAGCAGGGAGCAGGGAGCAGGGAGCAGGGAGCAGGGAGCAGGGAGCAGGGAGCCTCAGAGCCAATCCGCTCGCCCCAAGGCGCGGCAGCAGCCGCGCTGCGCCGGGAAATGGTTGATTGACAAAAGCGAGTGCGGGGGAGAATATCGGTAAGCCCGGAACTGCCGGATGCGCGGCACGCGCCCGCAGCGGGCCGGCCATATCCCCCCAACGAATCCACTCCCATGAGCCAGCCCCTAAGATTCAAGAATCCTGCCAACGGTTATATCGTTGAAATCGAAAGTCCTGAGTTTTGGACCTTTTTTCTTGGGCCATTGTTTTTCGCCAGCAAGGGGGTTTGGAAGCCGATGATCATCTGTGTAATTGCGGCGTTTTTAACCTGTGGTTTTTCCATCCTGGTACAGCTAATAGTGCTGCCGATCTTTGCGCGGAGCCTATTCTGCCATCACTTCCTGATGCGGGGCTGGTCGGACGTGACCGAGGGAAAACCTGTCCTGGCGAAAGCGCGGAAGATACCGGCTCCCGCGCCAACGTCTCCCCCTGGCAAGCCGCTGATGTCCAAGCCATCCGGCATGAGCGTGGGCAAAGACGGCGTCCCGACGTACCAGCTCTGACGCGCCGGCTACAAGCCAGCGCTCCGTCGCTCTTTGCAGGGTCTTGTCTTGCGTCTTGGGTCTTGCCGTCTTGGGTCTTTTGGGAGTGTGCTATGATCCGCGCATGACCGAGCAACTGACCCTCGCCTGGGACACGGAAATCACCCGCCACGCCGATAACACGGTGACGCTGCGGGCGGCAAGACCCTTGCACCGGATGAGCACACGCCAAGCAGCGCGGCTGCTGGGTTGCTCGGAATGGACGGTGGGCAAGTTGTATCAGCGCGGGGTGCTCTCGGGCTGGAAGCCGGGGGCCGCCGCGACCAAACGCAAGGACGGGCGGGCGAGCAATGCGTCCATCGTGCTGGACGCTGGCGGGGTGCTGTTATATAAGCAGAGCGTGAGCCGCAGCGGGGTCTATTAGACGCCTGAGACTCAAGACGACAAGACGCAAGACACAAGACCAGAGCCGAGCCGCTGGGCAGTGCATGGCACCTCTCATTCCAGTCTTCTGTCTTCTGTCTTCCCCTCTTCTGTCTGGAAGAGGAGGAAACTTGCGGGGAATCCGTGCCGTGTGGATCGGTTAGGAAACGGGCGTGGCATGGTCATTGCAGCGGCAGCAAACCGGCCGCGCATCCCGCCCCATGAAAAGCATTTTCGCAAGCAAAACCGCCTGGCTACAAATCATCACTCTCGTCGCCGCCTTCGTGCCGCCGGTGCAGGCGTTTTTGGTGGTCAATCCGGTGGCGGCGGTGGCCGTCATCTCGGCCGCCAACGTGCTGGTGAGGTTTTTCACAGCGGACAAGGTGTCGCTGTTTCCCGACTCCGCCGGAGTGGTTCCCGGTGCGACCCCACTGCCCGCCTGGGTGGTGTGGCTCGGAATGGGCACCCTGGCAGGGGTTAGTATTTGCCCCCTGTCAGGGTGTACTCAGGCGCAGATTTCCGCCGCCGAGAGCGTGCCGATCCACAGCCGCCTGGTCACCGACCACGCCACCCTTGGCTACGATAGCAAAACGGGCGTGGACGTGGAAGTGGACGCCACCAGCGGCAAGTAACATCTAACGGCGAGCGAGAGGCACCCGGAAACAACCCCTAGCCTCGCGGACCTCGCCACCCTCTTTTCATTTCTCCCACTTTTCCCATGACTCTTTTCATTCCCATCGCCCTCACGCTCCTGGCCATCGCGGCCATGCTCGCGCCGCTAGTGATTATTTTCACGCGGGACGTTGAGGCCGACCCGTCCGAAAACTCCGACCAGCATATCACCCAACAAATCGAAACCTGGAGGACTGGGAAATGATTCCCGCCCCCTCCGGCCGAAAGATCCTCAGTGGTGACGGCACCTGGCCGTGGAACGCGTACGCAAACAGCGATGACGTCGTAGTCATCTATGCCCGAGCGACCGCGTTCGGCGGGGCTAACGACCCGCAAGACTCTGACGACTGGAGGGCCGGGAAATGAGCCTCGCTGCCCGCACGCTCAAAAACATTGCCAGCCTCGATCCCAAGGCGCAGGCGGCATTCACCCGCTTCGCCCTGGCTGCGCAGGAGGTGGCGGCCACGATGCGCTGCGATTACATCGCCATCGCGGGCAACCGGAATTGGACGGAGCAGGACGCACTCTACGCCCAGGGCCGCACGACTCCCGGCAAGAAGGTGACCAACGCTCGGGGAGGTTACTCTAACCATAACTTCGGCATCGCCATCGACTTCGGGGTGTTTTCCAAAATCGTCGGCGAGTACCTCGACGAGACCCAGCCGCGCGTGGCGGACAAGGTGCATCGCGCCTGCGCCGAGCTCGCGGAGGACAACGGCCTGGCTTGGGGCGGCAACTGGGAAAGCTTCCAGGACACGCCGCATTATGAAGTGGCCACCCTCCTGACTCTCGAACAAAAACGCGTGCGCTACGCTCAGAAAGGCTCGGTCTTATGATGAGCGAAGGCACCGCTACCTTCGACATCTTGTGCCGCTCGGTGGATCCCGCCGAGGCGCTCACCCGCATGAGCCATCGCAAGCTCAGCGTGCTCATCACCTATCTGGCCTGCTATACCGAGGGCATCCCCGGCCTGCTGCGCGGCATGGCCGACGCCGAGGCCGCCGACCGTTGGCACGCGGAGAAGACCCAAGACGGCAAGACGCAAGACGCAAGACAAGAGGAAGAGCGCCGCGCCAAACAACTCGCCAGCGACCGCGCGGGCGCGATGGGGGAAGGATTTTTGCCATGAAGACGTGCCTGGTGACTTGTGGCTTGTGGCTGGGCGATGCGGCCACCGGCGTCTCGCCGGAAACTGTTGGGGCCATCATCGGCTCGCTCATCATCGCCCTCATCGGCGGCGGCTACCTCGGCAAGCGCGCCGCTGACAACCGCATCCGCATCGCCGACCCGCTGCCGGTGGTGACCACGCGCAAACAATCCACCCCTCCCACCTGGGACCAGCACGCCGGCCTCGAGCGCCGGGTGACGGTCATCGAGCAGGGCCAGAGCGAAATGCGCCGGGAAATGGCCCTGCAATACCGCGAAATCCTCGAAAGTGGCGGCATGCGCGAAATCCGCCTCACCGAAAAACTGGAAGGCATCGCCCGTGGCATCCACGCCCGCATCGACGCCATGTTCCCCCCCATCCCCCGCAAGCCATGAGTGTTCAACCGATCTATCCATCCGACCTGCCCAAGCCGCCGGACAACCCGGCCCGCCGCAAACAGGTGCGCCGCATCGTGCTGGAAGCCCTGCGCCATGCCTCGCCCTATGCCCTGCCCGTTGAAACCTTGCAGAGCCACTGCAACGACCTGCTGCGCCCGCCGATGAATCCCGGCGAGTGGGGCGTGACCGAGGCGTTCCTAGCCAAAAACGCTTTCATCGTGTCCATCGCCAGCGCCATCGACCCCGACCTCAAACAGTGGGCCATCACCGACCTGGGAAAAACCCTGCTAGCCACCCTGTGAATGATAACGTCCAAAAAACCACGGGCCGACGCCAAGCTCAAGAACCTGCCCCACGCGGACCAGGAAACGCTGTGGTTGCTCATGCACCCCACGGACAAGGACACGCCCGCCTACACGCTGGAGGCCTGCGCGTGTCACATCATGCTGGAGCATGGCTTCGAGCCGTCGCTGTCCTCGCTGTCGGAATGGCGGTCGTGGTTTGCGCTTGCCAGACGGATGGAAGCGGCAGCGCAGCGGGCGAACCAGACGGCCATCGAACTGGCCCGCAATTCGGACCTCACGCCGCAGGACATCGAGCGGGTGGCACAGACGGTGTTCACGGCGGAGACGCTGGAAGCCGGGAATGTGAAGGGCTATGTGGCCCTGGCGAAGCTGCGCTTGGAATTTCAAAAACTGGAGCTGGACCAACAAAAATTCCGCTTGTTGGAAGCCAAGGCGGCGCAGGCCGATGCGGCCAAGGATGTGCTTGGCACCACCATGTCACCCGAGGAGCAAACCCGCCGCCTGCGCGAAATTCTGAAATGACTGACGCCCCGTTAGTGTTATCTCCCAAGGATCTGCTTTACCCAAAGCAGCGGGCGTTCATTGACGACCACGCGCAATACAAGATCGGCGTGACCACGCGCCAGTGGGGCAAGAGCACCGTGACCAGCGGTGAGGCGGTGCATGATTGCCTGGTGGACCCCGGCACCAAGTGGGTGTGCATGTCGGCAGGCGAGCGCCAAAGCATCGAGTGGCTGAGCAAGGCGAAGGAATGGCAGTACGCCTACAAGATGGCGGTGGTGAACATGGCGGAAGACCGGGGCGGCATGGCCGAGGGCTTGTTGCGCAGCACCGAAATCAGTTTCGCCAACGGCAGCAAAATCATTGCTATCCCGTCCAATCCCGCCACCGCACGCGGCTACTCCGCCAACGTCATCCTCGACGAGTTCGCCTATCACGAGGACCCGGCGGCGATTTGGAGCGCGATGTTTCCGTCCACCACCAACAAACTCGCGGGCACCTTCCTCGACCGCTGGCGGGCCTTGGTCAAGGGCGAGGCCACCGACATCCGCCGCAATCTCAAGCTGCGCGTGGTTTCCACCTTCAACGGCCGCAACAACAAGTTTTTCCAATTGTGGGAAAAGGCCGCCGCCAATGGCTACAGCGCCCACAAGGTCTCCATTCACGACGCCATCGCCGACGGCATGCCGCTCGACGCGCAAACCCTCCGCCTCGCCCTGGACGATCCCGACGCCTGGGCGCAGGAATATGAATGCGAGCCGATGGATTCCTCGGCGGTGCTGCTGCCTTACGAACTCATCGCGCTGTGCGAAAGCCCCGAGGCTTCCACCCTCGTCGCCCCGGATTTCTGGTTCAGCGCGGCCCATCCCGGCCCTCTAACCATGGGCATCGACTTTGCCCGCAAGAAAGACCTCTCGGTGGCCTGGACCAATGAGCGCGTCGGCGACGTGGGCCATACCCGCGAACTGCTCGAAATGCGCGCCATGTCCACGCCCGATCAAATCGACCTGCTGCGCCCCCGCATCAAACGCTGCCAGCGGGTGTGCCTCGATTACACCGGCCCCGGCATCGGCATGGGCGATTACCTGGTCAAGGAGTTCGGCGAGTGGGACCCGGCCCGCCACCTCGGCGGCAAGATCGAACTGGTGACCTTCACCCAGAATATCAAGGTGGAACTCTTCACCAAGCTGAGGATGGCGTTTGAGGCCAAGCGCCTGCGCATCCCGGTGGACCGCGCCATCCGCGAAGACCTCCATTCCATGCAACGCGTGACCTCGGCCAATGGCGGCATCACCTACCGCGCCCCCCATACCGACGACGGCCACGCCGACCGCTGCACGGCCCTCGCCTTGTGCCACCGCGCCTCCAGCCAAAACCCCGCCTGGCTCTTCACCCCGCGCCCGGCCGGCCGCCGCAGCCGCAATGTGGAAAGGAGCGTGCAATGAATCCCCCCGCTCTAAATCCTAAATCCGAAATCCTAAACGGAAGAAACATCGCTCCAGGATCGATTCTGACGAGGGCCAGGGCGCTTTCCGCCCGATTGGCCGCCTCTCGCGTCCAAAGAGTTTTGCAACAAGGTTCCGGCGTTTTGCAACGGGGTTGGGTAACTTCAAGCAATCTTAATAAAGTGAGGGTAGCATCATGAGCCAGTTTCCGCAAGACAAATCGCCTTCCAAGGCCGGAGTCGTCCGCCGCCTGGGCCGGATCTTCAACCGGGCCATCGAGGCGGTTTCCTACCGCCTGCATGTTTCGGCAGCCAACCTCTGGCGGGACAACTACAACCCGCTGCGCTCTCTTACCATAGCGCGTGCGGTGCATCTCTTAGAAGACGGCGAGCGCGGCGCGTATGCCGACCTGCAATGGACGTATCGCTATATCGAAATGCAGGACGCCACGCTCGGGGCGCTGGTCGAGCGCCGGACCTCCGCCATCCAGGAAATGGATTGGGACATTAAGGTCACGGCCAAGCTGCCCGCCGGCAAGGAAGCGGTGGCCAAGAAGCAGGCCGCCGCGCTGAGCGCCGCCTACAACAAGATCACCAATCTCTCCGCCGCCATCGAGGCGCTAGCGATGGCGTCCTTCCGTGGCTTCACGCGCTTGGAAAAAGTCACCAACGATGCCGGAGAGATCATCGAACTTGCCGCCGTGGACCAATGGTTCTGGGTGCGCCGGGGTTTGTATGGCGAGTGGCAACTCAACTCCGCCTGCGCCTTCGGGGCCACCACCGGCGAACCGGTGCCCGAGCCGCGCTTCATCTCGCGGGAGGTGAGCCGCCCGATCAACCGCGTGGCGCTGGTGGCCTTCGTGCGCAAATCGCTTTCGCAAAAGGATTGGGACGGCTTCATCGAGGCCTTCGGCATCCCCGCCGTGTTCATCATCATGCCCGACGACGTGCCGGCGGATAAGAGCGACGAGTATTTGGAAATGGCCGACCAGGTGACCAGCGATGCCCGCGGCGTGCTGCCCGGCGGCAGCGATGTGAAAACCGTGGACAACGGCGCACGCGGCGTAAATCCGTTCAAGGACCACATCGCCTATCAAGACGAGCAAGTCGTGCTGCGCGGCACCGGCGGCAAGCTCACCATGCTGGCGGAAAGCGGCAGCGGCACACTGGCCGGCGGAGCGCATACGGATACATTCAAAGCCATTGCCCGCGCCGAGGCGATGGAGATTTCCGAAATCCTGCGCAAGTGCCTGGACGCCGATATTCTGGCCCTCGCCACTCCCGGCGAGCCCGCTTATGCCTACTTCGAGCTGGCGGCCAATGAGGAAATGGACCCGGCGCAAGTGGTCAAGGACCTGGTGCAGTTGGAAAGCGCCGGCCTGGAAACCGACGAGGCATGGATTGCGGAAAAAACCGGCTACCCGGTCAAGCGCCGCATCGTCGCCCCCGCCTCGGTTAGAATGAGCGTGGCGGACTCGCCCGCCATGGATGCCCAGGTGAGAGCGTTGGAAACCGGCACCGCGCCGATCCACAACCGCGCCGACGATTACCGCCGCCTGGTGTCCTCCTCGCTGGCCACCGCGCTGGGCGTGCAAAACACCGCGCTCAAACCCATTTCGGGCCTAATCGACGGTCTTGCAAGTGCCTCGCAAACCCCCGGCATGAGCGATGCGGAGTTCTTGCAATTCGTGGAAAACGCCGCCGCCACCCTGCCCGAACTTTTCGATCCCGCCGCAGCCATGGAACTCTCCAACGAACTGGAAGCCGCCATGGGCACCGCCGTCCTCAACGGCGTGCGCTCATCCATCCATCCAAACCCATAACTCCCATCCTTCCCATCACTCCCATGAACGCAAAAATTCACAACCGCGCCGGTGAACTGCCCGCCGATGGCTGGTATCAGATCGAAGTGACCGGCGAACATCCGGCGGGCGAGGGCCGCACCCAGGTCATTGACCAGGCGGCGATGGAAGCCATCGTCAACCGCTTCCAGCAAGACGCCACCGCGCCCAACTTCGCGGGCTTGCTGGTGGATGCCGATCACCTGTCGCACGATCTGGACAACTCCACCGAGGCTCTCGGCTGGGCGCAGGAACTATCCATCCGCAACGGCCAGTTGTATGCCCGCCTGGAGCTCACTGACGTCGGCGAGTCCGCCATCCGCAACAAGAGATATAAGTTCACGTCCACCGAGTACGACGCGCCGGACATCGAGGACCTCGGCAACGGCCGGGTGCGCCCGCTGCGCCTCGCCGGTCTGGCCCTCACCAACCGCCCGAACAATCGCGGCGCGAAACCTCTATCCAACCGCGCCTGCAAGCCCACCGATTCTCCAATACACAACACCGCCAACTATATGCAAAACATTGCCGCCAAGCTGAATCTACCGCCCGAGGCCGATGAGGCCGCCGTCATCACCGCCATCGAGGCGTTGCTCGCCAAAGTCAAAACCATGGAAGGCAAGGAAGCTTCCACTGAGGCTGACGCCATCATGAACCGCTTCGGCGAACGCATCCCGGCGGACAAACGCGACGACGTGAAAGCCCGCCTCATCGCCAACCGCGCCGACACGGAAGCGATGCTCGAACTGCTGCCCGCCCCGCTGGCCGTCGTCGCCCTCGCCCCCGAGCGCATCTTCAACCGCCACACCGCCGGCACGCCCGACGCCGTGGCCGATGCCAAGAACGACGCGTCCAACGCCCAGCTCGCCTGCGTCACCTCCATCCGCAACCGCGAAAAGTGCAGCTTTGATACCGCCTGGCAAATGGCCAAGGGGGAAAAACCCGAGCTGTTCCGCTGAGCCTATCCACCATCCACAATCCACCATCTACAATCTCCACTAACACAACACCATGATCGCACGTCAACTGCCCGTAATTCCGCTCACCCCCCTCGCCGATCACACCGGCCTGGAGGGCTCCTTCATCCTCGCCACCGGCGGGATTGTCACCTCCGCCACCACCGCCCCCCTGCCGCTTGGCGTCATCCTTGAAGGGTTCACCACCGCGCAGAAAGACTCCGTCGGCCTGCCCAACTTGGGTGCCACCGTCAAGGTCAAGCTCGCGGCCACTCCCGGCACCGTCGTGTTCGGCTCCTATCTGGTGCTCGACGGCACCACGCTCGGCGCCGTCAAGCTCGATCCCGGCTCCGGCGCCCGCGTCCAGGTCGCCCGCGCTCTGGAAGCTGGCACGGCCAACGAACTTATCGAGGCCTACCTAGTAGATCCCGTCATCCTCGCCTAATCCAATCAGCAATCAACAATCAACAATCAGCAACCTAATATATGTCCGCATCCGCCGCAACCATCAGCCGCTATCTGAGCAACTTTGCCAGTGGCCTCTCGCAAGATCGCTCCACCTCGCTCGCGAATTTCATCGCGCCGGTGGTCGCCACCGGACTGGCCCACGGCCAGTTTAAAAAGTACAGCTCGAAGAACGACTTCCAGATCCTCGACACGGCCCGCGCCGTGGGGGGCTCGCGCAAGCGCATCGAGTTCAGCGCCGCCGATCCGTTCTTCAACTGCGTGCCGCAGGGGCTGGAAACCACCATCGACGACTACGAGCGCCAGCTCGCCGGGGAGACGGGCATCGGCATGCTCCAGGAAGCCCGCGTGCGCAACCTGGTCAACGCCGCCATTCTCTCGCACGAGAAAAAGGTGTTCGACATCGTCAAGGCCGCCAAGGCCGCCACCGGCTCCGTCGGCGTGTGGAGCGTGGCGACCAATGACCCGGTCGCGGAACTCGACGCGCAGATTGAGGCCATCGCCACCGCCACCGGCCGCATGCCCAACCGCATCGTCTTCGGTCTGGGTGCCTGGCGCATCTTCCGCAACCACACGCTGGTGATTAAGCGCCAGCCCGGCGCGGATCTCGTAGGCATCACCAATGAGCAGGCGGCCCGCATGACCATCAACCCGCAAATCGAGGTGCGCGTGGGCATCCTCTCCAGCGACACCACCAAGTTCGGCGCGGCCAAAAACGCGGTGAACATCGTCGGCGGCGAAGTGTTCCTGTTCTTCGCATCCGATGCGCCGGACCAAATGGACGCGTCCTTCGCCAAGACCTTTGCCACCAAGCCGGGCATGATCGACGCGGTGCGCGAGTACCGCGAAGAACGCGCCGCCTCCGACGTGTTCTTCGTCGATTGGAGCGAAGACGTCCAGGTGACCGCCGCCGAGTGCGGTGCCCGCATCACCCTGAGCTAAGCTCTCGCCTCCCGAGAGGTCGGACTTGTCTGGCAAGTCTGACTCGTCCGACCTCTTTCCTTCATCCTTCATCCTTCATCCTTCAACCTTTCCACCATGCTCCCCGCCTGGCTTGCCCTCACCGCCACCGACCTGCTGTCATCCATGACCACGCGGGAGCGGGAGGACTTTGGCAAAACCTCGGTGGGCCTGGTCGTGACCGACCGCGTGCTGCCCATCCTCGCCGATCTGGTCGCGGAGATTCGCGGGTACATCGGATCCCATCCCGGCAATTCGCTCAGCGCGGATGCCGCCCTCATTCCCGGTGAGTTCAAGGCCAAGGCCCTGGCCATCGCCCGCTGGCGCGTGCTGGTGACCATTCCCGGCTACCAGCCCGGCGACGCCCGCAAGCTCGAATACGAAAAGGCCGACACGTTCTTCAACAACGTCGCCAAGGGCACCATCTCCCCGCGCCCGGCACCGGACGCCGTGGAGTCCCAAGTCCACCAGGGCCGCCTCGTCGCCTCCCCCCAGATTCGCGCCCGCTCCCGCCGCTATAGCCGCGACCAGCAAGACGGTATCTAATTTAGAGCTTCCCCCCATGGTCTCCTTCACTACTTCCGCCCCGCTTCAGCACGCCGTCGCCCAGATTTCCGGGCGCACGCCGCTGGGCAGTGTGCTGAAGAGCGCGGAGTGGGAACTGGTGCCGGCGGAACTGCGGATGCGGGCGATGTTTTCCGCGCAGGTGCAAAACGAACGCATTCTTGCCGAGGCGCAACAACGCATCCAACAACGCATCAAGCTGGAACGCTCGACCCTCGCCGATGGCACGGAAGGCGCGCTGATGAACCGGGGCCGCTTCATCGAGGAAATGCGCCAGATCCTCAGCGAGGAAGGCTACAAGCGCGGCGAGGCCAAGGCGGGCAGTCTGATGGACCTGAAAAGCACGCGCCGCCTCGGCTTGATCTGGGACATGAACCTGGCCCAGGCCCAAGGCTACGCCCGCTGGAAAACCGACCAGTCCGCCACCGGTCTGGAAATGGAGCCGTGCTACGAACTCATCCGCGTGGCCAGCCGCAAGGAGCCCCGCGATTGGCCAATGGTCTGGCTGGAACACGGCGGCAAATTCCACGGCGCGGCCGGGCCGGATTACCCGCTGGCCATGGGCCGCATGATTGCGCTGAAAACCGATCCAATCTGGCGCTATATTTCGCGCTTCAATTCCCCCTGGCCTCCCTTCGATTGGGATAGCGGCATGGGCCTCACCGGCATCGACCGCGACGAGGCGGAAGACCTCGGCGTCATCGGACCGGATGACGTGCTCTCGCCCCTCCACCGCCCGTTCAACGACGGCTATTCGATGGCGCTCACCGGCATCCCGGATTCCGGCCTGGAACGCCTGCGCTCCCAGTTCGGCGATTCCATCCTCATTGACGGAGACGCCATTTCAATCCATACTCCCACCACCCCCCTAAGCGATGCAATCCAAAGTGCCAGCCCCGAGCCCAGTATCAGCGCACGCGCCCGCGCCATCGCCGACGCGGGAAGAGATCAAATCCTGGGGCTTGGATCCGGCAACGATGCTGCCCCTTGGCCACGCGGCTTTGATACCAGCACCACAACCCCGGAAGTCCTCGCCAGCACCAGCGCCGTCGCGGTCGGTCGGAAGTTGCTTTATCACGAACTCTGGCATGGTTCTGCGGAATCCGCCGACGCCTTCTCCGGCCTGATCCGCTCGTTCCTGCCCGATGAGGTGGCAGTGATGGTGCAAGACAACCACATCCACGCCTGGCGGCCGGATCTGCTCACCCTCACGCCGGAGGCTATCCAGGCGCTCAGCGTGGCCAACGAAAACGGCGTGCTGCTTGGCTACGGCCAAAACATGGGAGTAAGCCCCTACGTTACGGTCATTATAAAGGATGCCGAGGGCCATGTTATCGGCGGCTTCCAGGCCCCGGCCGCCACCGCCAAGGTCTATGCCGCGTCCCGCGCCAAGGATTTTTCCGACGCCATGGGCCAACCCGTGCGCGTGCTCATCAATGGCAAGGAGGTGGCACTGTGATTTCCGTCTCCGTCACCTCCAACACCTCCGAAACCCTCGCCTTCCTCGTCGAGGTCAAGGGCTCGCTGGTCAACCGCAGCGCACTCAATGAGGCTCTCGGCAAGCGCCTTGCACTGGAGTTGCAAACCTACTTCCGCTCCCGCAGTTCCGAACCGAACAAGATGGCCGCGCCCTCGCTGGGTTTCTGGAACAAGGTGGCTGCCGACACCCAGCTCAACGAGGTGAGCGATACCGGGGCCACGGTGGCCATTGCCAGCCCGGAGTTCCGCCCGCGCCTCTTCGGGGCGGTCATCAAGCCCACCGGCGGGCGCAAGTTCCTGACCATCCCGCTGGTGGCGGCAGCCTACGGCAAGCGGGCGCAGGAGTACGAGCTCGCCAGCGGCCACAAGTTGTTCCGCCTCGGCAACAGCCGCGTGCTGGCCGAGCGGGTTGACAGCGGCGGCACCGAGGCCGGCGGCCAGGTGACCCTGCGCCGCAGCCGCTCCAACATCGTCGGCCAGGGCTATCAGAAAATCAACATCCGGGAAAAGTCGCAGATTCGCGCGGTGTTCGCGCTGTGCCCGAGTGTAACCATCCCCAAAGACCCGCGCGCCCTGCCCGCCTCCGATTTCCTCCTCACCGCCCTCAGCGATACCGCCGACCAGTGGGCCGCCCGCCAAAACCGAAAGGCCCCCGCCGCATGAGCAAGCTCTACGACCTGCGCGCCGAGCTGGCCGCCTCCATCATCGCCGCCAATATCGGCTTCACGGCGGAAAACATCATCCTCAAGCGCCAGACGGACTTGTGGAATGACGTGGCCACCGTGCTGGCCGTCGATGCGCTCGGCCTGGTGCTGCACATCGGCATCGCCGAGGGCGCGGCCTCCGAACCCGACAGCCTGGAACTGGACCTCACGATCCCGCTCACCATCTTGTGCCTGCCCCAGGTGGCGGCGGACGCCACGCCGGAGGAAGACGTCTGGCAGGCGCTGGTCCAACACGTCCACGACCTGCGCCTGTCCGCCACCGAGCCCTACGCCTGGCGCTTCCGCTTCAAATCGTTTTCAGACATCGAAATCCAGGCCGACCACGGCACCGGCTACCTCGGGCGGCAAAGCGTCTTCACCAAACATCTATCTCTATGAAGATACAAGACGGCAAGACGCAAGACCCAAGACAAGAGAAGAGCGCAAGCGCCTTTTCCTCTGCTCTTGTCTTGCGTCTTGCGTCTTGAAGTCTTGCGTCTCCATCTCCCCAACCCCCAATAACAAAACAACATGTCCGCATTAACACTAGTCCGCCGCGAGCTAAAAAACGCCCGCCTTTATTTCGTCCCCGCCGGGGGTACCGTTGACTCCATCGTGGTGGCCAACGCCCTGTGGCCGGATAACAACCCGACCACCAACTACACCGACTGCGAGTTCGTCAACATCGAGGACGTCAAAGAATCGTCCACGGTGAAAAAAGAGACGTTCACGGTGCCGGACGTGGCGGGCGGCTACCGCGACGAGGATGAGGAAATGGTCACGCAGCGGATGTGGAAGGCCACCACCCACACGACCAACGCGCTGCTCAAGCAGCTCCAAAACGGCCTGGCCACCCTCCCGGTGGTGGGCACCGCGCAGGCTCCCGGCGTGAAAAAGGACAACTGCATCGACGGGGTGCTGCTCATCGAGATCCAATCCAAGGCGGGCGTGATTATCGAGCGCACGCAAGTGTGGGCTCGCCTGCGCCTGGTGAGCGGCGGCGACGTCGGCCCCGCCACCATGAAAATCGAGTTCTCCCTGGAGCAACTCTACTCGCCCAACAACAGCTTCGTCGTCGTCGCCTAAGCATGAAATCTTAAATCATAAATTCTAAACGAAGAGAATGAAGGCCGCCCGGTCAATCTCGCCTCTTCCTCTTCTCTTCGTTTAGAATTTCATGCTTAGGATTTAGGATTTTCTTCCTCTTCGTTTAGAATTTCATGCTTAGGATTTAGGATTTTCTTCCTCTTCGTTTAGAATTTCATGCTTAGGATTTAGGATTTTCTTCCTCTTCGTTTAGAATTTCATGCTTAGGATTTAGGATTTTCTTCCTCTTCGTTTAGAATTTCATGCTTAGGATTTAGGATTTTCTTCCTCTTCGTTTAGAATTTCATGCTTAGGATTTAGGATTTTCTTCCTCTGTCTCTTCCCTTCATCCTTCACCCTTCATCCTTCACCCTTTCTCCCCGCCATGCCCGCCGCCCCTCCCGCCGTTTTCAGCGCCAGCCTTGCGCCCGCTTCCCTGGGCGCGGTGTTTGCGCCGCCGTCCTCCGCCCCGGCCGCCCCGCTCGGGTTTTACGTCGCGCCCACCCGCACGCCGGGCGACGTGGGGACCGTGCTGGTGACGCCCGCCGCTCCGGCGGGTCCGCTCGGGTTTTACACGGTGCCCACTCTCGCCCCCGCCAACGTCGGCAGCGTGCTGGCGTCGCCCGCCGCGCCCGCCGCTCCCATCGCCCCAGCGTCCTCCGTGACCGCCACGCCCGCCAACGTCGGCAGCGTGCTGGGCACTCCGGCCGCCCCCTCTGCGCCCATCGCCCCGCCGGCGCGGCCCTCACCCACGCCCGCCGCGCCCGGCGCGGTGTTCGCGCGGCCTACCACCGGCGACGGCGTCTGCCAGGTCGAGACAATATTGTGTGCGGGAGACCTCACGCAATTCGGAGACTGCGAGATTGTCGTCACTGCCGCGGCGATTCCGGGGGGGAGCCGCCGCCTGGGCATTCGCTTGTCTTACCTGGAGTCGTACAACTGGTCCGGGCAAATCCGGGGCGCGCTGGCAGGCGATGACGTTATCCGTCAATATTTCACGGTCGGGGGAGAATCAATATTAGTGACCCTGACGCGCCGGAGCGACGCCATTACAGGGCTGGCATGCGCCAATGATGACTCCCTGAATATATCAGTGAACAACGTTTCGTGCGTGGGGCCGGCTTTTTCCCACATTAGCTCCAACACCGTCCCCGGAGTGGCGGGGCTAATTCCGGCAACCCCCGCCACCCCATGAAGACGCCAGCCGCAGGCTGCCCGCCCCGGCGCGCCCCGTCCTCTCTGGTCTTGTGTCTTGTGTCTTCTTCTCTTGTGTCTGTATTATGATTTCCTCCCTCTACCAAATCGACTTTGCCCACAGCGCAGGCTCCCTGCGGCTGGTGGATTTTGGCGAGAAATTGACGGGCGAGATCGAAATCCACGCCACCCAGCGGGCGGCCACCTACGCGCCGATCAACGCAGCCTGGGGTGAGAGCGCGGCGCTGGGCGGGGCGATGTGCGACTTTACCCTCGGCGTCATCCGCGACCACGCCAGCCACGCGGCGGCGCGCGGCGCATGCTTTTCCAACACCGCCGCCATTCCCAACGGCAAGACCGGCACCCTGACGCTTTCGGTCCAGGGCGGCCAGACCTGGCAGATGGCCAGCGTCTCCATCCTCAGCGCCACCACCATTCCGCGCGTGCCGAGCGCCACCTTCGAGACGATTACCACCCTGACCTTTTCCGGCGGCAAGCTGCTGCCCACCACCGCCATCGACCTCTATTCCGGCATCCCCTACGAGTTTATCCTGCAAACGTGGGGCAGCCTGTCCGGCAACTGGTCCACCTACTAACCCCTCCCCATAGTCTGACAAGTCAGACTGGTCCGACTCGTCGGACTCTGCCTCTTCCATCCAACATTCAAAATCTAAAATTCAAAATCTCTCCCCCCCATGTCCGCCAACTCCCTCGCCTCCGCCTCGCCCGCCTCCACCGTCGCCCAGCTCCTGCACATTGGCACCGGCTCCCTCGCCGCAGGCGCTCCGCTCTACCTCGGCGACGGCAGCACGACGATCCTCACGCTGAGCAACGCCGGCCTCACGGTGGCCGGCACGCTGACCGCCACGACCCTGAGCGCCGCCAACGCCACCCTCTCCGCCACGCTCACCGCCAACAATCTGGTGGTCAAGGGCAGCGCCTCGGCAGGTATCACCCTCACGCGCCTCGGCACGGTGGCCCGCTCGCAAGCTCTCGCCGACGCGCCCGGCACCCTGCATCCGGTCATCCGCGCGGTGGTCGCCGCCACCGCAATCAACGGCACCACCACCGCCGCAGCGGTCACACTCAGCTGGGAAAACGGCAGTGCCCTGCCAGCGGGCACCTACCGGGTGCGCGGCATGTTCGTGTGCCAGAGCATCCTCACCACCACCGGCGTGCAGCTCACGCTCAACGGCCCCAGCGCGCAAACCGCGGCGATGTTTTTGGAGTGGTTTCAGAATGGAGTGGCCGGGGCGGCCGTCGCTGCCTGGGGCACGGCCTATGCCGCTACCTCCGCGCCGGTGGCCACCACGCCCTTTCTGCAAAATGTGGAGGGCCTCCTCACCCTCTCCGCCGATTCCGCCACCGTCCCCACCCTCATGCTCACCGCCGAGGTGGCTGGCACCAACGCGGTGCAGGTCAATGCCGGGTCGTTCATCGAGTTCGAACGCATCCTCTGACCTTCTGCCTCTTGTCTTGCGTCTTGCGTCTTCCCTTCTTGCGTCTTCCCCATGGCTTCCGACACCGACATCAACATCGCGATCAAAACCACGGCCGACACCGCCGGGGCCATGCAGACGACGGAGTCTCTGAAAGGCGTGGAGAAGGAGGTGAAGATTGTAGATAGCAACCGCAAAAAATCCACCGAGGAACTCAAGAAGGACGGCGAGGATTTCAGCGCCTGGCAAGCCTCGCTGATGGCCAAGCGCAAGGGGGTGACCTCGGCGATGGCCACCGACATCGTCACCGCCGAGGACGCCGCCGCCGCCGCCACCGCCAAGGCCGCCAACGCCGCCACCATGGCCGCCACCATGGAAGAGGCCGCCGCCATCCGCTCGGCCCGCGCCTCCGCCGAAAAGGCCGTGGCCGCACAAGCCGCCGCCATCAAGATGGAAGCGGCGGCCGTGAAGGAAGCCGCCGCCGCCGAGGCGCAGGCCATCGCCGATGAGGCCATCGGGAAGAAGAAACTTGCCAATGCGGCGCTGCGGGCATTGACGCCTCGCAACCGCCAATTATCCGCCGCCATGTCCGTGGCCAACAGCCCGCAGGCGATGGCAGCTCTAACCAACCCTTATGTCTTGGCCACCGCGGCAGTGGTGACGCTGGGGGTTGTCGCTAGCAAAACCTTTAGCGGGATAGAGGTGGACATGAACCTCTCCACCATGGCTGGCTCCAAATTCGAGGAGCAAAACAAAAAAACGGCGGCGGCGATTCACGCGATGGCCTCGCCAATGCAAAAGGCCAAGGAGGCCATGATTTCGGGGTGGGATGGCTATCTTGGATATTTTGATAAATTATGGTCAGGCATCGCTAAAATCGTGTTCAAGGTATATGATGGAGGCGCTAAAGAGGCTGAAATTGCCGCCATGCGCCATGAGGCTGCGGCCGAGCGCGTGGCTAAAAAGGCATCGGACAAATACGCAGAAATCGCCAAGGCGCATGCGGCGATGACCAAGAGTATTCTGGAAAACCAACAGAAAATCCAGAACGCCGATGACAAGTTGGCCGCCGACCGTGAGAAACGCGCGGGCATGGACGCCGGCCAGGTGGCGGCCAATGAAATGGCCCGCTTCGTGGCTAAGGAAACTGCCGATGATGCCATCATGTTGGCCGATCTGGAGATCCTCCGCAAGGCGCACAATGCAAAGCTGTTTGAGGCTCTTCATGCCGGGACGCAAGAGGAACGGGACACGCTGAACAAGGAGGCGGAAGCGGGTTTGAGGGAAATCGTCAAGGTCACCACCGATATCGCAACCAAACGGCAGGTTATATCCCGCGAAATCACCAACAAGCTGGAAGCCTCCGAGGCGGAGGTAAAAGCCAATCTGGGTGAGAAGATCATGGCCAACGCGAAGGCCTTGCAAGAGGACTTGCGGGGCCTGGTTGACAACGGCTCGACGGCCCCGGCCACGCAGTTGGCGTTGAATCAGATAGACGCGCTCATGGACAGCGGCAAGGTATCCGCCGAGCAGCTCAAAACCGTCATTGCCGGATTCGGCCATTCAATGGACGCCACCACCGTGGACCAACGGACGTTATTGGGTGACCTGTCCAAATCCGACGAGGCGCTGGTCGCCGCCGCCAAAGCACAGGACGCACAAATCGAGCAATCGACAAAGAACCAGGCGCAGGTGACGGAAAAGGTGCAGGCCACCGCCGAGGCGCAGCAAACGCACCACGCCGAAACGGTCACCTCCATCGGCACGCTCGCCCCCACCCCCGCCGACAAGCAGGCGGTGGTGACGGCAGTGCAAGACACCGGAAAGGCGATTGCAGACAAGGATAACGCGGTCATCGCGGCTCTCACGGCCATCCAAACGGGCATTGCCGGCGTGACCCAGCAAATCCAGAACCAGCAGCAGCAAATCGACAACCTTTTCTCACGGATTCGATGACCTTCAACCCACCTTATTCACTTCGCGGGGAGGCTGGCAAAGCGCTCGACGCGGGCTGGCACACGCTCGAAAGCCTGGGCATCCACGCGGCCAGCGTGACGCTGCGCAGCCTGGCGGAGGACGAGCTCGCTTTCACCCAGCGCGCCGCGCCGGGCCGCCTCATCGCCGACGACGACCAGTGGATTTCCCTCGCGGACGGCAGCGGCAAAATCATCCTCACCGGAATTGCCAAGCGCACATTCCAGTTTCCGCAAAACCTCTACCAGTTTTCGGTGACCAACGTCTATCGCGGGCTCACCCAAACCCCGCTCACCGACGCGGTGACGCGCCGCCCGTACACGCTCTTCACCGAGGCGGATTTGGGGGCCACCGTGGTGTCGCTGCTGGGCCGCGCCCAAGCCCTCGGCCTGCCGATCCAGCCGCCGGCCACTCTGCCGGAAATGTTCGCGGTGCCGAAAATGGCTTTCGTTTCTGCGAGCTGCGGCTCGGCGCTGGAGGATTCTCTCAAATGGCTGCCCGACGCCGCCAGCCGCATGGACTACGCCACCACGCCGCCGACCCTGCGCTTCTCCCGCCGCGCCTCGTCCACCGCCATCGCCCTCAACCTCGACGTGGCCGGCCACGGGGTCACCGCCATGACCCTCACCGCCATGCCGGAAGCGCGGGCGCTGTTCGTGGCGTTCGTGTACGCTCAACGGCGCGACGCCCTGCTGGTCGATTACACCACCCAACAGGCGGGCGACCCCGCCGCCGATTCCCACCGCTCGATGTCGATCTATCTGAGCGGCGCGGATAAGGTCGACCTCATGTCGAGCGAGGCGCTGGTGACGAGCAACAATGCCCTGCTCACCGCCAAGGCCAGCCTCACCGCCGCCAATGCCAGCGTCACCGCCGTCAACGCGCAGATTGCCGCCGACTACGCGGCAGCCGTCGCCGCAATCCCCGGCACGCCGGACGTGTTCAACGCGATGGCGTATGTGATTTCCAAAGACTCGGCGATGACCGTGGGTGGCGTTACTCCGGCATGGCAAAGCGATGGATGGGCCTACTGCGTCACCGGAGGTTACGGCTTTTCCGGCGGGTTTCCGAATAGTTGGTTCACGGTGAGTGGCACGGGTAGTAGTTACACTCCCCTGATGTATTTGCCCGTCAATACCGACGTGGTTTTGGGTACCGGGTACCCCGTGGCCACCGGAGCATTTACCGACGCGCAACTGGCCACCGCCGGAGCGACTAAAAAACTCGCGCAGATTTCCGGCCGCTGTGTCTTTCCAGCGGGATCGGGCGGCGGCCTGGGTTTTGGGTTTTTCACCAGCGGATACGCCCAGGAGCCCGGTTCCTATTCCTCGCCGCTCCCGGCGACCGTTTACTATTACTACCACGACGTGGCGACCGTCGCAGTGGATTGGTTGAGCCTGGCACCCTCCACGATCCGCGCCAACCTCGCCGCCGCCGCACTGGCCGTTAAAAACGGCACCACCGTAGATCCCGCCGCCGCCACCAATTCGTTCATCGACCAGGCCGCGTTCGTCGAGGCCCCGGCCAACCTCGCCGCCAACTACTTCGCGGCGCAAGACTGGCTGCCGTACAGCGGCTCGCTTTCCTTCACTCCGACGGCTCCGCTGCTGCCCGCGCCGGGCGACTTTGTGAGCATCGCGGCGGCGGGCTTGCCGGGCGCTTTCGCCAGCATGGCCACGCCGGTTGCAGCCCTGGCCATCGACCTGCAAACCGGGGCCGCCACCGTGACGCTGGGCCCCTCGGCGCGGATGACGTTTTCCTCCCTCCAAGACCGCCTCAGAATCCCTCCGGCCGACAACTACGTGCCGGCATGATCGAGTCGCAATACCGCATCCTTTTTTTGCACGGCGGGCAGACGGATTTCCTGCTCGCGCCGGGGGATATTTTGACGGGCGAACCGGAGGTGAAAACCACCCAGGCGGCGGACGTTTTCACACCCATCGGCGCGGCGTTCGGCGAGTGCGCGGCCAAGGGCGGCGCGGTGACCACGATGAGCTGGTCAGTAGTGCGCCAACACGCTTCCCACGCGGCCCTGCGCAACTACTTGGCATGGGCCTCCGCGAGCTTCCCCGGCAACGTCTCCGGCACCCTCAGAGTGGCCACCGGCGGGGGGGCAATGTGGGAGATTTCCGGGGTGGTTTTCATGACCTCCGCCACCGCCCTGCGCATCCCGTGCAGCGGCTTCCAAACCGTGACCTCGGTGAGCGTGCAAGGCGGCGCAATCACCCTCCTGCCAGGCGGCGCTTTCATCCTGCCAAAACCTGATCCGCTGCTCTTCCGCAACACGGAGGCGACGGGTGCCAATGGCATGGAAAAATGGTTGGAAGTGGGGTTCATCGCCTGCGATGAAATGGGTCTGAGCGGCTCCGCCGCCACGGGCTGGGCGGACGTGAATCACCTGCTGCGCTTAACCCTGGAAAGATCGGAAAATCTGACCGCCTGGACGCATGGCGAGTTCGCGGATTGCGCGGGCTCGCCGGTGAAAAATAGCGACGGGACGCACACGTACTGGGCACGGTCGCCGTTTCCGATGGACTCGAAAATAAAGACCGGGTCGGTGGTGTTTTGCTCAACCAATTATCAGGACTCCCGCAACAACCCGCTCACCTCGCTGACAATTTCCGGCGTGGTACAGGCGCTGCCCGGATTTCCGTACACCATGGCCGCGGATGCCGCCCGGCTTCAGGCCGATTTGCGGGCCTACGGCTGGGCCGGGGCCACCGTAACCGCCAACAGCGCGACCGACTGGACCATCACCATTTTGGGCGTGAATATGACGACGTACTTATCCACCCACAAAGTGTATTGGCCGGGGTATCTCACCGCCGACATGTTCGGGGCCATGACGAACACTTCCAACGGACTTTTGGCCTTCGGAAACTGGAAAAATTCCGCCGGTGTGCGCACCTACGTTGACAAGCAATTTGCCCGCCAAGGATTAACCTTAATTTCACCATGATTATCACCCAACCGCACGTCCGTTTTCCCGCCCCGATTACCCTCTGCCTGCGCATCGGCGCTGGCCCCCGCCCACGGGTGGTCGGCGGCCCCTCCGGCACCGATCCCGACCCCGACAACTTCGAGTTTTCCGAGCTGCCGCTCTACCTCCAAATCGACGCGCTGGCCCGCTCCATCACCGCCCTCCTCCCACCCATCCCCGGCGGCCTCCCGCTCTATGGTCCGGACGACTTCCCCGCCGCCTGCGCCGACTCCATGGACGACCACGCCGCACGCGTCCTGCAACTCCTCGGCAGCGACCCTGCAACAGCCCTGCAAGCCCTTATCGACGGCGAGGAAATGCCCACGCCGCCGGTGCGCGTGCCACGAGAAATTGCCAACTGGCGGGCCAAGGCGATCCTCTCCGGCATGGGCCAACTCGACGCCGTGGATGCCTTCATCGCAGCCCTTCCCGGCGACCAGTCCACCATCCTCGCTCTCGCCTGGCACGGCAATGCCGCCCTCGCCCGCACCTCCGCCACTGTCTCCACCATTGCAGCCTCCCTCGGCCTCTCCTCCGCCCAGGTGGACGACTTCTTCATCGCCTCCGAGGCGCTCAATCTCTGACTCAAACGGTCAAATTTCTAATCTATCGGCGGAAATTTCTAATCTTCCGTGACGCGTTACCCATGGGCCTCCC
>Ga0209829_10000623_pt1 | contig 31280 bp, 6 predicted proteins | sample C_140205_EF_Meta_FD_187311 | JGI IMG/M metagenome (GOLD analysis project Ga0209829, IMG submission 187311) | Freshwater microbial communities from Lake Croche, Canada to study carbon cycling - C_140205_EF_MetaG (SPAdes) (version 2) | ecosystem: Environmental > Aquatic > Freshwater > Lake... | reverse complement strand
TGCTATGGGAGGATCTATTCCAGGAAGTGTAGGATTTACATATGCAAGAACAATAAACCCAGCTCCTTCAGAAGGTCCTTATGCAAAGAAGACAATGCCTTCTGCACAGAATGGTCAAGAGATGAAATACTGGCAAGAAGGATTAGACTGGAAGCCTAGGACAATAAGTCAAAATGGTAGTAAAATTGAATGGTTAAACAAATATGCTGAAGGAGGAGAGTTACCTCCAGAAACAATTGTTGAAGCAGCTCCTGAATTTGTTCCATTAGAAGATGTTCCTGGTGAACCTGGTGAACCTGGTAATCCTAAATCAAAGTATACGCAGAGTGCATTAGAAAGATTAATGCGTCAAGCTTATGCAGAATCTGCATGGAGAGAAGGAAATATTTCTTCAAAAGTTGGTGCAGTGGGTCCTCTTCAAATAATGCAAAATGCATATAAAGATTATGCTAAAGCAACAGGTGATAAGTCTCCTTATAAAAGTGTTGAGAACTTTCCACAAGCTATTAAGGTGAGAAACTGGCTTATGGATAATATTGCTAATTCAGAGTTTATAAAAGGTAAACCACAAACAGAAGAAGTTAAATTAGCTAAAATATATGGAGCATATAATTGGGGGAAAACCAATATGGCTAATTATCTCAATGCTGCAAAAGCAAAAGGAATGGATATATACAATAGTCTTGACTGGACAAAAGATCTTCCAAAAGAAACAAGTAACTATTCAAATAATATACTATTTCAAAAAAATCCAAAGTTTGAACAAGGATATCAAAAAACTATTAGTAATAATCCAAATATAAAATATTTTAAACCTACTAGAAAATCTGGCAGTGCATCATTTAAAGATGGTGGTGGTATTACAAAAGATGATGCTGGATATTGGAATCCTGACAACTGGGGAAAACCTGTAGAGATAGGTAGTAATGATATTACAATGCAAGGGGTGAATCAGCCTCTTCTAGGCATCTCTGATACAGGAGATACACAATACATGGTCCCAGGAAAAGACTACAAATTTAAGGGCAAGAAGGTGAGAGAATATCCTGTTGCACAAAATGGATTAAGACAAGAACAAAAAAGTTTACAGAATTTAGATAATCTAACTAACTTTACAAACTATAACACTCCACAGAAAGGTGGATGGTTACAAAAATATTCTAAATAATTATCATCATGAAAGATAAAATTCTAAAGATTGCAGGTGTTAAGAGTGAGAAAGAGTTCTATAAAAAGTTTCCTTCAGAGGAAGCCTTTATGAAGCTGCATGGAAAAGCTTTTAAGAAAGCTAAAATGGGAGATACCATTACTCAAAACAGTGATGTTCCACCATATGGATATAATCCTGACTATATGGCTGATGATACTTATCCTGTTACAGGAACTAATTCCCTTGATGCAAATACACTATTGGGATTAGCAGGTGCATCCCCAACACTGAAGAAAGGATTTAACCCTAACAGTTATAAGTTTGGACAATATACAAACACACCTGCATCACTTGGTTACAATCTTTCTGGAGATCAGTCTAAACAAATGTTTGATCTTTCAGGTAATGCTATTCAAGGTAAATCTGCACAACAACAAGTAGCAGGTCTTGCTGGAGCATCTGGTAAATCTGGAACTGGTCCTATGCCATACATACAAGCTGGAGTAGATCTTATTGAAGGTATTAGTATGATTGGTGATGAAAAGAAAGAAGAAAATAGATTAAGACAACAAGTTGGAGTAGCAGGTGTACAAAAGAAAGCTATTGGAACTAAAGACATTGATGCAAATCGTATAAATGATCAATTTGCTAATCTTCATGAACAGAATGTAACATCTGGTGATACTAGATATCCAACTCGTGGTACAGGATATGATATTCTTCAAACTAAACATGGTGGTAGATTTGTTGCTCAAGATGGAATGGCTCTAACAAATAGAGTGGGAGGCAATCCTACAGAGATACAGAATACATATGGAATAGGTAATTCTATATATGATAATCTAGGATATACATCATTACCAGATAATAATATATTAAAGAATTACGAACAAGGAGGATATATTCCAAGAGCTGCAAGTGGTTATTCAGACTTTTATAATAACCAAGGAGGAGAACAATTATTTAATGCTGCTAGTAATGCATTCATAAATCAAGGACAAGGACCTAGTGCTGGTTCTAAAATAGGTGGAGCAGCAGGAGATGCTGCATCTGCCCTCACTGGTATACCTGGTTTAAAATATTTTGGAGAAGGTATTGGTAATATAATTGATCCTCATGCTGCAATCGTAGGTGGTTTACAAAGAGACCTTTCTAAAATAACAGGTGAATCATTGATGCAAGGTATAAACAATCACAATGCATCTCAAAAACATGGTGGAAGAACCTTAATATATGAAAATGGTGGATGGATGAATCCAGAATACAATCCACAGGTGATAGCTAAGTTTGGTGATCATTCACCAGAAGACATATATCATTTTGCTCATCAGGGAATGGATTCTCTCAGAGCAGGTGGAAATATTGGTGATGATGATTATATGCAGCCTAGTGCAAGAGCATTAGAAACTATGGGTACAGGTGGAGAGGTTAGTACATTGTGGGGAGGAACAATTAAACCAGTGGCTTTTAATCCACATGCAAAAGCTCCAAGCTTTGAAGCAATAGGTAATCCACATAGCCATATAGATTCAAGAACAGGTGAAACAGGTATAGGAGCATTAATAAATGGTAATCTTGTAGAAGTGGAAAATGAACCTATTGAGAAGCTACAAGATGGATCATCAGGAGATACTAATTATACAGTGTTTGGTGATATGGATACTAAACTTTTTGGTGGTAAAGGTTCATTTAAGAAAAATGTTTTTGCGTTGAATGATAAATTAAAGAAAGCAAATAAACAACAAGAGAAAGCATCAGCATTAGTTGACACTGATGACAATAGTAAGATAGGAACATTGACAAAGAAAACTGGACAAACTATATTAGATGGTTTAGATAAAACTTATCAAATAATAAATAATCAAAAACAAGAATTTGCAGATAATCAAGACCTACTTCATCGTATAGCTGATGCACATCAAATAATTCCTAAAGAACTTTCTAAAGGAAGAATAGTACCAGATAAAGAAGCACGAAAGCAATCTGCTAAATCTGGTGCTAAGTTTGAATCAGCTCAGAAAGGAAGACATATTTCTCAAGAAGAGATAGACAGATCATATGCAGATAGATCATCATATATAAATCCAGATGAATCAACACTTTTATCTAGAACTAGAAATAGTCTTTATGGAATGAATCCTGGTGCTCAAGCATTGGCTAATATAACTGGAGCTCCACAGATGTATGATTATCTTTCTGGAAATGAACAAATGACAGAAGGTGATGCTATATCAATGATGACTCCTGGAGGTGCATTCCTTCCTGAACAATGGGCAAATCGTAGTGCTAACCTTGGTAAATATATACCTAATCCAGCTAGAGCTGAATATAGAAAAGCTCTTGATGAATTAGCAGCAGCAAAAAGTAATATTAATACAGGTAATTTAAAACCAGGATCTTTAGATCCTAGTGCATTTCCTATTAATTTTAAAGATCTTGGAATAAGAGGAGCTGGATTAGCTGGACTTGGTGGAGTGGGATATGATTTATATAACATTGAACCTACCCCTGCTTCAACTCCTTATGTAGCACCTCCTACATACACTGTTCCTCCCACATCTACTAAACAAACTAAACAAGGACAGAATCCATATATGAATCTACTAAGAGAGAAAAATAAACTAGCAGAAGGTGGTAATATAAATGATCCTAACAATCCTTATGATCCTTGGTTATATTCTAATCCTAATGCCACTCCTGCATTTAGTGCAATCCCTGAAATGACTGCTACTAATTCTAAATCTAATAAGGTGGCTAAGTCAGTTAGTAAGAGCAATGCAAAGAAAGCTTCTATCACTCCTCAATCTATATCATCAGTAGCTGGAACTGGCACACCTTTAATAAATCAACCTGCTTATATGAATCCTAATGCTGGATTTAATCCTGCATTTGCACAGAGCGCATATGATCAAGCAGTCACTGCAAATCTTCCAGGAGGACAACTTTCAACCTATCCTGGACCAGGAAATGAAGTGCCCACTGAGCGTAATAAACCTGCTACTAACACTCCAGATTCTAAACAATCATCTTCTCAATTTAATCCTTGGTTGATGGGAGCTAGTCAATTAGTAGACTACTTCAGACCTGCATATAAAATACCAGGTCAAGACTATGCTCCTGAGTTAGCAGCAGCAGCAATGAACCAAGAAGAACCTGTTAGAGGATATCAATCATATCAACCTGAGCTTTCTGGTAATTACAATATATCTCTTGGTGATCAACTTGCTAGCATACATTCATCATTTGCTGGAGCTAAAAGAGCAGCTTCATCAGATCCTGCATTACTTGCTCAGATTGCAGCACAAGAAGGAGAAGCTAGCAATAGAGTGTTAGGAGAGCAATTCAGAATGAATCAGTCTCAAGCAGCACAAACATATGGTAAGAATACAGATCTATTAAATGATGCTAAACTTAAAAACATAGGTCAGAATATTGCTTTTGCAGATAAGACAGCAATGGCTAAATCTAATACTAAGCAACAGATAATGGAGATTATTAAATCAATGTCAGATAAAGATCAAAAGAACAAAGAAGAACAACTTCTTGCTAACATTGAACTTAGAAGAAATAATTATCATGTTGATCCTAATACAGGAAGAACTATATACATGGGACCTTTTGCTCAATTCAATACACAAGGAGGAGGACCAAGCAAAGGACATGCATTAGCAAAAGATACAGCATATTCATATAATGACAGAGGAGAAATTATTGGAACTTATAAGACATCTAAAAGTGGAGATTCCTCTGCAAAACATGGAGCTAAGATAAAAGCTAGAAACAGTTCTATCGTCAAAGCTCTTAAAAATTTATAACCAATCTCATTATACTAAATTACTGAAATCCATTATATCTATTGGAATATATAATGATTCTTATTACATTTGAAAACTTAAAAATACTATGGCTTCATACACTGACAAAATAACAACCTTTAATCCTTACATCTCTCAATTACCCATTATTGAAGAGATGTCTAAGGTTGGTATGGAAAAGCAGCAACAATACAATCAAGGTGTACAAAAGATACAATCCCAGATTGATAATGTTGCAGGACTTGATATTGGAAGAGACACAGATAAAAAATATCTGCAGTCTAAGTTAGATGAGCTAGGCAACAATTTAAAAACTGTAGCTGCTGGAGACTTCTCTAATTTTCAATTAGTTAACTCTGTTGGTGGTATGGCTAACCAGATTGGTAAAGATGCTTATATTCAAGCTGCTGTATATTCAACAGCCAATGATAAGAAGCAACTTTCTGACATGGAAGCTGACAAGAAAAAAGGAACTCTCACTCCACATGCACAACTTTATTATGAGCTTCAGAGAAGTAAATACTTTAACAATCCAAATCTAAAAGGTGAGAATGGTAAACCTATAACTTTCTCTGGACAATATGCACCTTCTTGGGATCTTGATAAGCATATGTTAGAAGCAGTTAGTGCTGTAGGAGATTCTAGTTGGACAGCAGAGAATGTATTTAAAATGGATCCTAGTACAGGAAGACCATTAAGAAATATTGAGTCTGTAAAAAATCCAAGAACAGGAAAGATGGAACAGATAGATAGAGGTCCTGTATATTCAGAATATGCTATAGAAGCAAAGAGAGCTGGTAAGTTCAATGAGAACATTACAGGAGCTATTAACTCTGTATTAGATAGACCAGAAGCTAAACAAGAATTAGCTATGAGAGGTGTATACAATTACAGAGGATATGATAATATAAACGATTTTGTTTCATTATATAAAGCAGAAAAAGATAAAGGAGTCTCTCTATGGGGAGATAGAAGAATAGAATTACAATCTAAGCTAACCACTGAAACAGATCCAGAGAAAAAGAAAGATTTCCAAAATCAAATCTTACAAGTAGATAATAACATTGCTGCTCTTAAAAACAATGAAGATGCTAAGATGGCAGAAGCATTGAAGTATAATAATGTAGATGCATATAAAGCAGCATTAGAAACACAACGTGTAACAAATGATTATCTAAAAGGATATGTAACAGAAAAACTCAGTGAGAAGGGTATAAAGAATATTCCATCTGAAGTACATAGAGAAATAGTTAAAGAAGCTCAAGACTGGTGGGCAACTAAAACAAGAATAGGTTTAGAGACTGCAAATTATAAACTTGCTGAAAGAGCACAAAATAGAGCAGATCTTAAATGGAAATATGATGAAAAGAATCCAGAGAATCCAAATATAGCTAGTAAGACTCCTTTTGAAGAAGGTGTAAAAGAACTTGGTGCATATGTTGGAAATATCATGACTGAGGGATCTAATCTAGGTTCAGAGTATGATAAAACAAAAACAGATTTTGTATTAGGATATTTAGGATCTATAAATCCATCTTCAACAGCTGAAGATAATCAAAAGCTCTTAGCTCAAGGAATAGCTAATGATCCGAACTATTTAACTAGAATGTTTGATAAAGGATACAAAGATGTAGAAACACATCCTGAAGCTAATAAGTTTTCAAATTTAAGAACTGCTTTTCCTAAAATAGCAGACATTCAAAAAAGACTAGAAGCTCACGTTAATACAATTCAAAATATGAATAATGATCCAGAAGTAAAAGCTTCTGGAGCAAATCTAGATTTTGGAAAAATGGCAGAGGGATTAAAATCTTTTGATATTACACGTAATATAAATGGACGTAATGTAACACAAACAGTAACTCCTCAAGATCTTCTTAATGCTAATATTATAGCACATAGATCAGATGCATTTACAACAGATGCAGAAAAAGGATTATATAATGGTGCAAAGAAACAAATGGATGAAAAGTTTGGTGCTAATACAAATTATTTATTTGAGCTTGGATTCATTCCAAAAATAGATGAAGGATTTAGTGTTGCTTCTGGAGTAGGAGTTTCTGGTGAATATGAAGTTAATCCTCGTTATTTAAAACAACATGGATTTGATGATGCTACAATAGCAAAGATGGTAAATGTAGGAAATCAAATTAAAGATGGTCAATTTCTTAATTCACTCACTGCTAGAGAAAACTATCTTAAAAGAGTGGAGATGGGTAACTCTCCATTATCATATAAGATATATTCTGATAATGCAAAATCAACCGAAATAGAATCTGTTAATCAAAATCTTAAAACATTCTTATCTACAAGAAAAGCAGGTGGAATAGATGTATCACCTTTTGAAAAGGTATATGCAGGAAAAGAAACTGATAAATATAATATTGTAGCACATGTAGATAGAGGAACTCCTAATGAACATAAAGAAAACTGGTCATTAGATCTATATGATGGTGATAAAAAAGTGGCAACAACTCCTGCAACAAGAACAGAAGTTGAGAAGGTGATGGAAACTAAATTAGATGTTCCTCAATATGTATCATTAGCACAACAATATTTCAATACAAATGGAAGTACAAATAAAACATATGGACCTGCTAATATGTATAATCCAGATGCATATTCAAGAGCTTTCCTCAGATCATCTGATTTTAACAATCTAAGAAGAACAGATTTATTTGGAGCTGATGTAATACGTAATCAAGCAGGAGTACCAAATTTATATTTTTATATTAGAGATGCAAGTGGAAATATAGAACCTATTCCTTTTAAACGTCAAAGAGGTGATAGGGAACCTGTACCTTTTTCTAGTGTAGATGCTGCAGACAAATTTGCTAAAGATTTAAATGCTTCAGGAAAATCTGTAATGGTTGACGAAATTATAAATAACAATAAGTAATGGAAGAAGATTTCTTAAAGTGGGCACATAGTATGTCAAATCCAGGAGTTGCTCCTGTAGCTGAAATTCCTGTAAATACTCCTGGTCCAGAAGATGGAGGTATGTCAGAGTTAGATAAACTATATACTAATGCCAACGCTACAGAAGATACTTCTGAATATGCTTATCGTACAGCTGACATATCTAGAAGATATCAAGCAAACTATAAGGGTATTGACAATGAAGAGTTATATGCACAAAATCAAACATCATGGGATAAAGCATACAATGGTGTTGTAAAGCTGAGTGGAACTGCTGCTACTACATTTATCAATGGTACAGTGGGACTTGTCTATGGTATAGATCAAGCCATTAAAGATGGTAAGTTCTCTTCTATGTACAAGAATCCTCTCACCCAATCATTGAATAATCTTAGCAATGAATGGGAGGATACTTATGCCCATTATAAAACACAAAGAGAAAAAGATGCTCATTGGTGGGAACCAGCAAATCTATTCACAGGAAACTTCCTTTGGGATGGTATAGTAAAAAACTTAGGATTTAGTTTAGGTGCAGCAGCATCTGGATTTGCTTGGGGAGCAGGATTAAAGGCACTTGGACTTACTAGTAAACTAATGTCCACTGGAGCAGAAATGGCTGCTAGTGCTGATAAAGCAATTGCTGAGAGCATGCTTCTTCCTCAAGCAGAAAGACTTTCTAATATCAATGCTCAACTTACCAAACTACTTGGTGCAGGACTAATGAAAACTGACCGAGCTATTGTTGCTACATTTGGTACAGTGGGTGAAGCTGGAATGGAAGCATTAAATAACTCCCAAGAGTTTAGGAAGAACATGATTGATAACTTCCAAAAAACTAATGGTTACTATCCTACAAAATTAGACCTTGATCAAATTAACCAATATGCAGATAATGTAGGTAACTGGAGTTATGGTTTAAACTCAGCACTCCTATCTGTAACAAACTATGTTCAGCTTCCTAAAATATATGCATCATCATTTAAAGGAGAGAAACAAATAGTAAATAATATTGTACGTGAAGGAGAAAAATATGTATCAGCACTTCCTGAAAAAGGATTTGGTAAACTTCTATATAAGACAAAGAATGTAGCATCTTTATTCTTTAATACATCTGAAGCATTTGAAGAAGGTTCTCAGTATGCTATTCAAACAGGCACAGAAAATTATTTTGGTAAAAAATACAAAGGAAAAGAAGCATCTTCTTTAGATGATGGTTTATTATATGGTGTTAAGGAAGCACTGACAACAGATGAAGGAACTCTTAATATATTCTTAGGAGGATTCTCTGGTGCTCTACAATCTTCTGGTGTAGTTGGTGTAAAAGGATATATGCCTACAATGTTCCAAACAGGAAAGATTGGTGAAAGAGGAGTGACAGGATATGGTGGAGAAGAAGCAAAACTTAGAGATGAAGCTATCACTGCATTCAATGGTTCTTTAATTAAAGACAAATTAAAAGATTCATATTTAAATGTAAATGCTGCAGAAGCAATTCAACAAGATAGAAGATTTGCTGTTGAACAAGGTGATATATTAGAGTCTAAAGATCTTGAATTTGACTATGCTCATAACTTTATTTCCAATCGTTTAAATTATAATGCTAAAGAATTAATCACAGAAGAGATAAACTCTTTAAGACAAGAAGCAATTACTACTGATGGATTCTTGAAATTACAACAAGAAGGATATGCACCAGCTACTGATACAAAAGAGAAATTCTTAAATAGATTAACTAACTTACAAGAGCATGCTGATCATGCTGCCACTCTTAAAGAAGCAGTGGACATAAAATACAAGGGGCTAGTTGATGCAAAAACAGATAAGCCAGTATTTACAAAAGCAGTGTTAGATAAACTTGTATATGCAGGATCTAAAGTGATGGATTACAATAAACGTATTCCTCAAGTTAATGCTCCTCTATTAGATGCTGGTATATTAAACACACAAGATATTGTTGATCAAGTTGTTGGCACAGGTAATGTTAATGCAGACTTAGTTATAAAAGCAACTGCTCAGATTGATACTATTATAGGTGTTGATGATGATTTTAAAAATGATCTAAAAACAAACTTGAGAGACCTTGTAGAACTATCTCTTAGAAAGAAACAGTTTATAGATGAGTATAATGAAATAAAGAAAAAACCAGAAAACTTTGTAGAAGAAACAGAGAAAGAAAAAGAAGCTCCCACTGTTGATGAAAATGGTAAACCTATTGCTAAACCAACCATTATATTAAAAACAAAAACTGGTGATAAAGAATTAGAAATAGGAACAGAGTATATTGTAGGAAGAGTTGTTAAATATGATAACAAAGGTAATGAAGTAATTCAAGCACCAATATTAAAGATTATTCAAGATAATGGTGATGGTACAATTAAAGTGCTTGATATATCTAATAACACTATAAAAGATGTAGCTAAAGGAGTTCTTGAATCATATAACTTAGCTAAATTTTCTGATATAGCTTCTGACAAGAAAAAGAATTTTGTATATACAAACAGGAACACCCTATATAAACATTACGGTATAAGGGATATAAATGGTGATCCTCAAACAGGACAATTAGAATATAGCCCTTTAAAGGATAAATTAATATTTGTATATAAGAATGCTAGTGGAAAAGTTCAGAGAAAAGAAGTTTGGAACACTCTCTTCAAAGCTAAGCCAGGGTTCAAAGATGCAATGATTAGACCTGTTGGTGTACTAACAGCGTCTGAAGAAGCTGCAACAACAGAGTTCACAGAGGCTGAAACAACTATTTCTCAAAAGCTCCAGATAAGAAATAACATCATTACAGACCTATATAATAATAGTGTTGATCGTGTTAAACAACTTAATGAAGCATTAGAGAAGAATAAAGAAACACTTGCTAGGCTAGCTAATAACATAGAAGATGCAAAGAAACAAGTAACTGTAACTAAGAAAGGAACACCTCGTAAACAAGGTGTAACAGTTATTAAACAAGCTATCAATGGTCTATACTCTCTATCTAGTAACATAGAGAAAGAGAATGAAAAATTATTAGAAGAAAAATCAGATCTTGAAAGTAGCATTCCATTCTTTAAAGAGTTCTTAGATGATTTAACTTCTCTTCCTGAAAGTGGAAGAGAGATGGTTAATCAATTAAGACAAGACATTGATTCATTAGAAGAATTGATTGATGTAACAAACACTGCTATTAAAGATAATGCATCATTATCAAATGATATTAGTGGGTTATTAGAAGATGCTTTATCAGTTCTTTTTGATTATGTAAAAAGATTAAGAGAAGAGAATCCTAATATTCCTTTCTTCCTAACAGACTTTGAAGCTAGTATTGAAAAGTATTTAGGAGAAGAAGGAGCAAAACGATTTATTGATGAGAAGTTAGGATTTACTAATTTAGTTGTACAACTAGAATCTGATATTAATGATTTTAGAGAGGAGTTAAAAATTCCTGAGCTATCAAATAAAATATTAAAGTTGGCAGAAGGTATGAAAGATCTTCAGTCTAAAATTGATAAAGTTATAGATAACCAAATAGCTAAAGGAAAAATACTATCAGCATTTGAGGAATATGTAGAAAAAGATAAACAAGAAAAAGAAGAAGCAAAGCAACTTCAAACCAATGATAAATTAAGAGAAGAGTTAATTGGTACACATGATACTAGTCTCCAAAGTATATTTGGTGCAAAAGACTATGAGCTTCTTAGTAAGAAAGATAAGTTTAAAGTGGTCACTTCTACAACTCCTATAGATACTGGTAGACCTCATCAAGAGAGAGCAAATCGTTTTGGATTTAACTTTAGTTCTCTTTCAGAAAAGAAGCAATCAAAAATTAAAGGAATAATTGTTACAAGTAAAACTGAAGAAGAAGCTGGTTTAGAGGGACTTACAGAATATCTATTACAAGGAGTTTCAGAAGTAGATAGAGAAAAGAATAATTGGACACCTGAAACAATCATAGCTCTTGTTATGGTTCAGGATAATGGAGATGGTACATTTACATTAGTTGGTCAAGATGCTAAACCTATTGCTCCAGATGCAAATCCTATTGAATCTGCAATATACCAAACATTCCCTGGTGATAAACTTATGGCAAATTATCCAGATCCAGAGATCAAGGATAAGAATAACTATGAAACAATGTTTAGAAAAGATGTTTCTCTAACAGAACAAACATTTTTAAAAAACGAATATGCTAAATGGAGAGCAGAACAATTAGCACAAGATGAATTACAAAAACTTAAACCAATTAAAGTTTCTTTTGGTAGTCCTGAACTTACTAAGAAATGGGATGATAAATTACAAAAAGAAGTTCGTGATACCACTGCACGTATACCAGCACAAGCAGCAGGATTAGCCACTGTAGAAACACTTTTAGAAATTCCAATGATTGAAGTGTCTACGGATAAATCAGTCACCAATGGTTCTGTTACATTCAGTACACAGCTAGGAAGAGTATTCTTAAAAGCTCGTGGAGGAATGGCTAAATTGTTTAATAGACAATTCACTGAGAATGAAGTTAACACCATCTTTGATGTAATTCTTCAAGTGGCAAAGAATGCTGCTAAGAAAGGAAGCGTCAAAGATGATCCAGAAACTAATGTATTATTCAATTGGTTAAGATCAACAGTGTATTGGGGTATTGCAAAAGATCCTGATACTAAAAAAAGAAAACCTGCAGGATATAACAATATATGGTTTGAAGAAGTTACATTAGATGGTAAAAAAACTACACGATTATTTGTATCTGGAAAAGCAGACTCTCCTTCACAATCATTTGATTTCACTCCTCAAGGATTATTAAATAATAAGCCAGCTATTGTTTCATTAATTAAAAATCTATATAATCATACTAACATCACACAAGTTAATGGAGATGGTTGGAAAAATAACTATTATCAAATAACAGGAATAGATGAAGATGGTCAACCTATTATTAAGAAATGGCCTAACTATCAAACCTATCTTCTTTCAGATAAAGCTCCTGATGAATCAGGTAAGTTGATAGTTGATAGAAAACTTGAAGACATCCCTTTAACAACACAACTTAGAGCACTTACTAGTGAAGAAGATGTTAATAGAAAGAATATCTATTTCACATTAAATACTACAGTGGATAACTTTGTTATGCCTCAGGCTCCTCCTGTGGTGGTAGCAGAGCCAGTGGTTGCTAAGACAGAGAAAGAAGAAGCAGCAGCTCCTGCTGAAGCTCCTGTAGCTCCTACAGCCCCTGTATATGTATTAGATGGAACAACAGATAATATACTTCCTTGGGGAACGTATGGTCCTGTAAACTTTAAGCTTGATGTAAAACGTGCAGCTGAACTATTTACTAAATTAAACCCTGATGTTTCTACACCAGAAGGACTTGGTAATTTTGTTGATGCATTATTACAAGAAGGTATATATACACCATCTCTTCCTGGAGAAACATTAGCTAAGAGAGTTGAGAAAGGTGACATAACTAAAGAACAAGTTCCATCAGTAATCTTTGATGCTATTGTTAAGAAGTTCATGCCTGAGATTATTAAAGAATCAGTTCCAGTGATTCCTCCAATAGTTGATGAAGTTATAGAAGAACCAATAAGAAAAGAAGAAGCTCCTAAACCAGAAGCTCCTATTTCTGATAAAGAAACTAAAAGTATTGGAGTTGATTATATAATACAAAATAAAGAAGTAACTGTAGATAATCCAAAGGGAGAAACAGCAACTCCTATTATTGATTATGGCTCTGCTTTAAAAGAATCTTATGAAGGAACTAAAGTTAAAGTTTTAAATACTACAGCTAATACTATAGAAGCTGAAATAACTTATTCTGATGGTGAAAAGTTTACTGAAACTTTTGATAGAACTGATTTTGAAAATAAAGTATTTAAAGTAGAAGAACCAAAAGAAGAAACAGCTCCTGTTGTTGAAGCTCCTGCTAGTAATGCTGGTTCATTTAAAAACAGACCGCGATCTAACAGACCTAACAATGCTGCTTTACGTGCACTACTTATTAAACAAGCTAATAAATTTCAAGGAGAGAACTGGACTAAGGTGGAACAATTTTTAAAAGATAAGTTTCCTACTATTCCTGTATATAGAGTGAAGAATGTTATTACCGCTACCAATGGTAAACAAGCTTGGGGATTTTATGAGAATGGTGCCATCTATGTATATGAAAATGCAGAGGTGGGTACAGTGTATCATGAGGTGTTTGAAGCTGTATGGAAAATGTTTGCTGGTCCTAAAGAAAAACAAAAGATTATTAATGAGTTTAGAAATAGACCAGGAAGTTATCAAGATAGATTTACAGGGGAAACTATAGACTATGCTAAAGCCACTGCTCAACAATTAAAAGAAGAGCTAGCAGAAGAGTTCAGAGACTTCATGCTTGAAAACAAAAATGTTGCAGCTCCTACACATGGTAAATCATTGATTAGCAGAATGTTTGCTGAGCTACTTAACTTTATTAGAACATTCTTTACAGGTAAAAATGCTAGAACTAATACAGCAGACTTATTTAGCAAGATAGGTAATGGATATTATAAAACATATAATCCATATGAATCTCAGTTATCATATGCCAAAAAAGGAATTATAGATATAAATGATGCAACTCCTGGATCATCTGCTGACTATAGAATAAAATCAATTCCTGCTGCACAGGTGCATGACATCATACAGCAGATGACTTATTATACATTAACAGAACTAACAAATAATAATAAGAATCTTTTCACTATAAATAAACTCAATAAAAAAGAGTTATACGAAAAACTTAAAGTACAAATACTAGCTTTTCCTGGTTCTGAATTAGATGCACTTGATTATGCAATTGATAATGGAGAAACTAAAATGGATGATGTTGCCACTCTGTATAACAGTTTAGGATCATTCTATGATAATATAAATGAAGAGTGGAATGAGATTGTTAAGCAACATGAAGAGCAGTTAAAATCTTATTCTATAGAGTTTGATGAGAACGATGATGCTATACTAACAGATGAAGACAATTCTTTTAAGGGTGAATATCAAAGAGCTGATAGAATAGATAATTTCAGAAAAGCAAATAGTGCTATTAAACTTCTATTAGGAACATTAGCAGAAACCACAACAGGAAGTAATGGAGCTGTTTGGAAACCTTCTACTATTGGTGGTGTTATATTAATCCCAGCTGATAAAGTTTACATTACATTATTAAATGAATTACACAATTCATTAAATGTAGATGATATGTTTGAAAAACTAAGACTGATGGCTCTTGGTAATCCAAACTATGCTGCTTTATATCAACGTATTACAAAGAATGCTCCAACAGAAAAAGTTAACTTCTATCAATTAGAAGATCACGATCTTCATTTAGTTTGTGCATTCTGGAAAGCAATGAAAAAACAAAATGCATATGTTGCTTCTGTATTCATTCTACCTTCAGGAGAAATAGTAATTGGTGACTCAGTATTAAATACTGCTGCTAAACAAGCCAAGCGTTCTATACTTAATGATATGACTAGTAAAATTAAAGAGGGAACTAGCTTCTTTAATTACAATGCTAAAACAGGAAAGTATAGTGTTACAGATAAACTAAAGAATATAGAATTAGGAGAATCATTAGAAAAATACATAGCATTACTAAAAGAATTAAATATTGATTTTAATCTAAGTGATCTACAAGGACTATCAGAGAATCAATTAAAGATGTTTAGAGATGCTGTAAAAGGCATTTATAAAAGTTTTGTTAAGATAGGTCCACTCTTAGATGATAAAACAAAACTGCCTGTTAGAGATGATGCTGGTAAGCCTATAGATTATAGTGTAATTACATTAACACCTAAGACATTAAATATTGATAAACGATTAATGCAACTTGGTATTATCAAAGCAATCATTAAAGATCAAGATTTTGAAAGTACCTATTTCAACATTAATGGTGAGCGTTCACAAACCTATGTTGGTCCAAATGCAATAAGTAATATATATGATGTACTTTCTAGATTAGATAACATTAATGATTTAAAAGATCCAAAGTATTCAGCATATAAATATCTTCTTACAGATAAATTTAGTGCTGGTAGTATGTTATTACAACAGATGTTTAACATCGGTCCTAATGGAACAGGTAATCGCATACCAGGTACTGAAAATCTTTTACATCCTGTGTTTGTAGATGGTGTAATAAATGAAGAGACAGGAAAGAAAAACGAATCTTCTAAACAGACATTAAGACAAAGAATCATTACAGAACTGAATCTTAACATGTCTGGTATATATATGAATCTTGTTCCTGGAGATGCAGCTATGGAACATGCTGCAAGACTCTATGATGAAGATTCTCCTTTTGTAACAGAAGATGAGTTTCTTAATAATGAATTTATTGAGATATTCAAAAACTATTTCATCTCTGAAGTGAATCTTTCTAGAGATGGTCGTACTGTAGTGAAGGGAAAAAATGCTAAAGATTTGCGTTTCTTTAAATCTATTTTAGGAGACTCTGTTCATGATAGAATTATGGCTAAGAGTAATGCTGAAGATGCTGAAGTTCCTGCAGAACAGTTATATGAAGATTATAAGAAAGAAATAAACAAAGCAGTAAAAGAATTCATTGATACAGAAGCTAAAGATACAGAGTTTCTACTTAGAAACTTTGGTATTGTATATGAAGATACAACAGGCTTAGTGGTAGAAGATCTTTTATTTGCTGAAGGTAAACAGTTAACTAATGAGAGTTTAAAAACAAAACTCAAAGTGGCTTCTGTTAATTATATAATTGCAAATATTGAATTCCATAAACTTATCTATTCAGATCCATATCAATATTCTGATGAGTTAAAACGTATTAAAAGTTTCAACTCTCCTAGACAAGCTCTTGTTCATGGCTCTATTGATATAAATGCAGCATTTAACCTACAATATAATAAAGGCTATTCAAAAGGTGACATTGGTTGGACAGATATGACTAGAGATCACTTTAAATCTATCACTCTTGGTGATGTATATAGTATAAATGATCTTGAAGGATATGATGAACCTTTTGAAGAAACAGATGGTGGAGGTTATATAACACTTAAAGCTAATCGTGTATTTGGAATTCGTTCAGGTGAATGGACTGATGATAATGAAAAACAATATCGTCATGATATAGAATATGAAAGAATTGTAAAGTCTAAATTATCTAAGGAAGAAATTGAAAAGCAACTTAAAAAACATGAGAAGAATAATCCTAATGTAAAAAGCACTTACACTGCACGTAAGCCTATTGTATCTGGAAGTAAAGATAATGGTAGAGACTATAATGATGTAGTGCTACATAAGTTTGCATTAGTTCCATTATCATTTAGAATTCTTCATGAGATGAATCCTGATTCAAATGCTATTAGGCTCATCAATAAAATGCAAGCTGAAGATGTAGACTATGCTGTATATAATTCAGGTAGTAAAGTGGGTACAGAAGAAGTGTTTAATATGTACACTTCAAAAGGTGAATTTAACACTGCTCTATTTGAAACTGAAGCTCAACAAAAAGATATAAACTTACGTCAAGGAATTTCAAAGATACCATTTTCTATAATGGGTGTTCAATCAGAAGTACCTTCTAAAGATGTTCCATTAGTAACACAAGGTTCACAAGTTACCAAACTGGTAACTATGGACTTCTTAGAAGCAGGTATGCCTATTGATTTTTTACCTGAATTAGAGTTTAATGATCGTTTTGCTAAATGGATATTATTAGATACAGAAGCAGAGAAAAAGAAAGCTTCTCCATTATATGCAGAGATTAAGAACAATCAATTAATATTACAAGAAAGAATCAAAGAAGGATATAAAACTCTTCTTAGAAAACTTGGTATTAAAGAAATAGTAAAAGAGAACGGTGAGAAAGGATTTGAGATAAGTGATAGAGACAGATTAATCAACACTCTAAAAGATGAAATTCTTAAAAGAGAAGTTAATACTAACATTACAGATGCCTTTGAAGGATTTAAAAACAATGATGTTATACTAGAAGCCACTCCTGCATATCAACAGATTAGAAATATATTATATTCTATAGCTGATAGTAATGTTGTGCGTCCTAAGATCTCTGGAGGTATGAAGGTACAAATTCCTTCTACACTATTTGAAGGAACAAGGAATGAAGCTAAATTAGTAAAAAATAAAGAGGGTGAAGAAGTACCAACATACGAATCAGATATTCTTAAATTCTACAAAGATGAGAATGGTAAACGTGTGTGTGAGTTAATGATTGGACGTTGGTTTGAGTCAAATAAAACTGATGAACAACTTCTTGAATATTTTAATACTACAGATGAAGGAAAGAAGATTCTTTCAGGACTTGCATATCGTATTCCTACACAAAAACAGAATTCAATTGATGTATTCAAGATAGCTAAGTTCCTTCCTAAAGACTTTGGTGATTCTGTTGTTGTTCCTTCTGCTCTTGTTAAAAAAGTGGGGAGTGACTTTGACATTGATAAACTTTCTATATACCTAAAGAATATCTATGAAGATGCAAATGGTGATATAAAATTAGTTCCATTCTTAGGATATGGAGAAGAAGCTAGAGCAAAGCTTAAAGAGTTATACTTTAGTGATGTTGATAAAAAGATTGCAGTTACAGATGCAAAACTACTTAAACAAGGTGAACTACAGAACTTGTTTGGAGACATTGCTTTAGGGATATCTTCAGATAAAACTATAAAGAAATACACTGCATTATTCAAACAATGGTTTGCTGATGATTTAGTAGATGGTAAACTTCCTGTACATGATGTAGAACAAGTATTTATAAATAGAATAGAAAAACTAGGTAAGAAATTAGATAAGCTTACTAACAAAGATCTACAAGAAATATTAGCAGATGAATATGCAGATCAGTGGTATAAACAATCATTAGAAAATCAGTATATACAATCTCTAGAAAATCTTGTATCTCATCCGTTAAACTTTAAAAGTTTAATTAAACCTAACTCTGCTGATGATTTAAAAAATCTTACCAAGGATATTAATAGAGAACTTGGAAGAAAAGAAAAAGACTATTCATCTGCAGGTAATATGTTGAGCAGATCGTTTATGACAGGTCTTAGACAAGCTTTCGTAAGTGGTAAGTATGCAATTGGTATTGCTGCTGTAGGTCAAACAAACCATGCTCAAAATCAACGTAGTGCTATCTATATTGATTTTGATAGACTCACTGGTGATTTGATTAATAGTGTAGATAAAAGATGGTTGGGTGAGGATAATAAAATCAACTTTCAGGAATATAATTCAATAATGATTGATGGAAAACGTAAGCCTACACTTTCCATGATTAAGAGTGCAAATAATAAAGATAATATATCTGATATTATTGGACAGTTCATTGATGGATATGTGGATATTTCTAAGGGAGATTGGATTATGGAACTTGGTGCCACTCCTAATGTTATAGCTACATGGTTGTTTTTAATTAAACTTGGTGTACCAATTAAGACTGTTGGATATTTCATGAATCAACCTATTGTTCGTGACTACTTACGTTCATTAGAAAACAATGGATACTCTTGGTTGTTTATTGATAAGCTTGCTTCAGATGCAAATAAATTATATACACCTCAGTCTGATATAAGTGTAACATCACTTCCTACAGAAAAGGAAATGTATGATATGCTAAAGCATAATCAAGTAGGAAAGAAATCTTCTGATATGACAGACCTACAAAGAGCTCAGCAACAATTCATTCTTAAAGACTTCTTTAAGTATGCTAAGATGGCTGAACACTTATTCTTAGTAACACAAGGATCTAACTTTGATACAGCAACTATCAATGACCCATACTTAGTGTTTAAGAAGCAAATGCAGCTCGAAAAAGCAAGACATACAATTATATCATCTGTAGACAATATCCTTGAAGAATCCTTCATAGGACCTCTTAAAGATGTTATATATGATGTAAGAGATGCTTTTGCAGAAGTATTACTATCTGATAAACCATCTGTAAGATCTGTACTACAAAAAGTGCTACTACCTTATATAGATCTTAATGATAAAGAGTTTGTTAAAATAGCTCAGAAAACAGTTAATGATTTATTTGATTGGGCTGTACAAAATGATACAGACATTAGAACAAATATTGTAAGTATACTATTAGGAACTGATACACAAAAAAGTGCAGCTCAACAAATTATTGATTACAAAGATTCAATTCTTGGAAATGATGCAAAGGGTATACCTGCAAAACCTGAACATCCATTATTTAATAATATAATTTTAAAATCTCTAAAACAAGACTCTGGAACTAAAACAGGAAAGGTAAATAATCTATATATAGATGGAAGAGATAATAAAGTGTATGATCAGAATCTAACCATTTATGGATTTGAAGAATTAAAGAAGGTATGGGGAGATGAAAACAAAGATCTATATACTAAATTGGTAGCTCTTAGTGTGTTACAATCTGGTCTTACTAACTCTCCAATATCATTTACTAGTTTACTTCCTTATGAAGATTTTAAAACTATTTACAATTCAACATTGTCTACGTTAGAAAATATGCCTAACTTAGCTGACTTCCATAACTTACATGTTTTTGAAAGAAACAATTGGAACAATAGTGATGTTGCAGCATTTAAAAGAGCTTCAATGAAACTAGTTCCTGGTCTTTCAGGATTTTCAACACTGCGTAATTTAGATTTAATATTGGTTAAACCATTATCAAAAGCAGTAGACAATGGTAATATTCCTAAGGTGGTGGGTATTAGTCCATATACACAAGAAGGAAGATCTGATTTTATTGTATATAGTTGGGAAAAGAATATATCTAAAGCAGAAAAAATTCTAAGAAGAAAAACTGGAGATAGATCTCACATCCAAAAAGCATTGATGCAAAAGGTGTACACTGAAAATGATAAAGGAGAAAGAGTACCGTTAATCCAAATCACTGAATCTAACGGTAAGCCATATCAGAAGTATATATACAAAGCTATTAACGCATGGGGAGATTCTTATAAAGCACAAGAGTTCTATGATGATAACAGAGCTTCTGTATTAGATAATGATTTCATGAAGGTAGAAGCAACATATGATGCTACAGGTAAAAAACTCACATCTGCTGAAATAGATGATGATACAATTGTAGCACTTGTTCAATCTGCTACTAAAGAAGCTCCTGTAGCTACTTCTATACAAGCTGTAAGTAATATTTATGAAAAATCTGAAAGAATAATTACCAGAACTGAAGTAAAAAATAATCCTAAAACATTATATATATTTGGTGATAATGATCAAAGAAAAGGATTAGGTGGTCAAGCTAAAGAAATGAGAGGTGAACAAAATACTGTGGGTGTATCCACTAAAAAATATCCAAGTAACAATGAGTCATCATTTAAAACAGATAATGAATTAGAAGATAATAAAAAAATCATTACTGATGATATAAATAAAGTGATTGCAGAATGGAATACTGGTAAATATAATAAAGTAAATGTTCCTCAAATAGGTGTTGGATTAGCAGCATTACCTACAAGAGCTCCTAAGACATATGCTTTTTTACAACAAGAATTAAATAGATTAGAAAAAACTGTCTCTCAACCCACACAAGCTGTAAATGTTCCTATTAAAATAGATACATCTAAAAAGATAAATATATATGCAGGTACAGGAGAGAATGCTGAGTTAAGTAATTTTGCTAATAGACCTTTTGAAATTAAAGGATATAAATTTAATTCTGTAGAACAAGCTTTTCAAGAGGCTAAATATGAATTTACTAAAAGAACTGCTGAAGATGCTCAAATAAGAACTAATATTCAAAATACAGCTTCTGCTGCAGCAATTAAAAAATTAGGAAGTCAATATTCCACTCTAGATACAAAAGCTTGGGATAGTAAAAGCTCTGATATTATGAAAAGAGTTATTAAACTTTCTTTTGAACAAAATCCAAATGCTCTTAACGCACTTCTTGCTACAGGTAATGCTGAACTTACACACACACAAGATAATACTAAATGGGGTAAAGAATTTCCAAGATTACTTATGGAAGTAAGAAATGAACTTAGACCCACACAAGCTGTAACTGTTCTTATTAAAAGCTTTGCTATAAATACTCAAGTACAAGATGAAAATTATAATGTATGGAAGATAATATCTCAAGAAGAATATGATAAAGAATCTAAAATAGGAGGTAAAGCTGGTATAAAAGCTAGATTTATTACTAATGTAAATCCTAATGAATATAAAAGAGAAGGTATTCTAAATCCAGATTCTACACAATATATTAAACCAGATTCTGTAATTGCACTACCTGAAAATATGTTAGCTAAATCTACACAAGCTATAACTGATAAGAATGCACCAGAGGGACTTCCTCCAATTGACAGAACTAATTTAACATGTTCATAATATGCCTTGTAAAATACAAATCAAACAAAATCTAACAGAGGATATCAAGAAGCGTTCATACGATGTTCTTGGTAAGTCTTTAGCTGTTGCTGAAAGTAGAGCTAAAGATATTAATGCTGAATATAAATTTGATGTAATATCTTTTAGACAAGCTGGTGATTATATTGATAGAGAAATTGATGTTCCTCAAGCATTAGTAAATCAATATTATGACAATGAGATGAGACTAGAAACTCAAGCTCAGAGAGATGATGCTGAACGTGCAGGAGAAGAGTTTGATACTGACTACCTATTTCAACTTGGAGAGATGAAAGCTTCTAAAGCCTCTCCTGAAACTATTAATAAGATAAAAGAAGCTGCTTCTAAGATGGGTATTACCATCCAAACTCTTATAGATTATATGAAAGCTAATCCTAGTGTAGACATAAAGTCTGCTAATGGTGTGGCTGATCTTGTAAGAGGAGTGATAGGTGTTGCGTATGGTATGGAAGACATTGCTCTTACAGAGGAAATGGTCCATCTAGCTACAGCTATTCTAGAGCAAACAAATCCAAAGCTCATCACAGAACTTATTAGTAAGATAGGTAGATTTAAAATTTACAATATAACATTAGAAGCATATAAGAATAATAAACACTATCAGTTATCTGATGGTAAGCCAGACATTCGTAAGATTAAAAAAGAAGCTGTAGATAAACTTATTGCTGAAGTTATCATCCATCAATCTGAAGGAAGCACAGAGTTTCCTGAATTAATGGAAGAAGAAGAACGCTCTAAGATTAGACAATGGTGGGAAAGTCTTCTTGATTATATAAGAAACATATATAGAAAAACAAACATAGATATATTTGAACAAGCTGCTGGTAAAGTTGTCACTGGTGATGTAGGAGGAACAGTTAAAGATATTAAAGGTGGAGGTATATATCTACAACAAAAAAATGATCTTGTAGATAATATGTACAACACTGTTGTGGATTATGATAATAGACTTATACTAAATCCTGAAAGTCCTACAGATAAAAGACATTACACATTTGATTTAAAACGTGTAGCACAAAGTGTCACTGAAAGTCTTAAATCAAAACTTGGAAAGAAGTTTAATAGAACTGAAGAAGAGAAACTTATTGATGAACAAAAAAGAGACTGGGGATCTAAAGGACATAAATTATTAGAACAATTTATTTCATTATGTCTTATAGATAAAGATGGATATAAAAGAGATTCTCCTTTAGATGTGGAAATTGAATCTGATCTTAATCCAGTTGTACAAAAACAAATAAAAGACTTTGCTGTAGAACTTATAAATTCTTATAGTAACGGTACAAGATTTCTTGTAGAAGTGAAAGCAGTTAATACAAGAGCAAAAGGAATGATTGCTTCTACAATAGATTTTATGGCAATTGAACCTGTAACAAAGAAAGATGGAACACCAGATGTTAAAGTGGATGTTCTTGACTGGAAGTTTGTTAGCATAAATAAAACTATAACTGAAGACATTCCTTGGACTAAACAAATAGAGTGGAAGCCTCAAATGGGTGAATACACCAAGATGTTATATAACTATGGACTAAAGCCAGATCAATTAAGAAAAGCTAGGATGATTCCATTTATAACAAACTATGAGAATCGTATACCTGGAGATAAAGATAGTGGACTTGTCCCAAAAACTTTAGAAATAGGAAAGCTAAACTCTTTAGAAGAAACCACTTTGTATTTACTTCCTGTACCTGGTCCTGCAGAATCTACAGGTAATCTTAGAATAGATAGATTAATTAAATCACTGCAAGAACAATACGATAAACTATATAAGAAATCTGTTTCTCCAGAAGAAAGTCATCTTAAAAAACTACAATTAGAAGAACTAAGTGCAGCTATTAGACATTTACATTTAAGACTAGACTTTGAACCTCTATATAATGTTGGTAGAACATTCTTAAATAATGCAGCTAAACTTTTTGCATCATTTGAAAATATTGATTATTCAACATTAAGTGTTGAAGAACTAAAGAAAAGACTAGGTGATCTTTTAGAATACCAAGATAGTTCTGAAAAATATGCAGACTTAGGTGATATATTTCTTTCTCATTTCCCTAAAGAAGGATTAAGCAAAGAAGATAAAGCTGTACTATCATCATTAGAAAATCTATCTGTTGCAGCAGGACGAATGGTTAATAGAATTTTAAACTTGCAAACAGAGTATGTTATCCATCTTGCAGCAAAGACAGGAATTAATCTTGATGTGATAGAAAATGAATTAGGTGAAAAAAGAATTCAAGCTGATGTTGCAATTAATGGTTTTACTAAAACATTTTTAGAAGGATCAAAACTACCAACTAAGTTTACTAAGTTGATTGCTAATTTAATTATGGTTTCTAAGAGCAAGACAGATCTAAAAATTGCAAAAGAAATAGATAGATTTGGAGATGTATTACTTCCACTAGAAAAAGAAGCTAGATCTAAAGGTAAATCTGCTTTTGATTTAATTGGAAGAGTGGATGGTAGTGAACTTAAATTAATTAAAAAACTTGATAAGCAATTTATAGCAGACATTAAAGAAGCTAAAGCTGATAGGAATAAAAAGTTTCTTTTAGATAATATGGATCTTGATGCATTTAATGAACTATCTAAAGAAGCAATAGCTAAAGGTGAAGAATCAATAGATGCTTCATTTGTATCATCAGATGAGAGAGTTGCTGAATCTACAAAAGAATATAAGAAGACTAAGTTACGTCAATCATTAGATATAACTAGAGATGATTTTAATGGATATGACAATTATCACTTTGCATATTTATTTAATAAAGCGATGAAGGAAGAAGGTCATTATTCTAAGGAATATAAAGAAATGGCTACTAGTGATGCTGCTCTAAATGCATGGAATTTCTTTACAGAATTAAATGATAGAGCTAGAAAGATGGGATACCTCAATAAACAAGGAGCATCTTTCTTTCCTTTAATAGAAGCTACAATGTTACAAAAGTGGTTTCAAACTAAGGATAAATCAGTACAAGTAAAAGATTTCTTTAAAGATTTATATACAGCAAGAACAGATGAAGGACAAGCTTATTCTAAGTATGATCCTGAAACAGGAAAGATAAAAGAAGAAATACACAAACGATTTACACATACAGATAAAGAAGTTAGTCAGTTATCTAGAGATTTAAATAAGGTGGGAACACTTTGGATTAAATCTTTATTGGAATATGAAGAAGCTAGAAATATAGAAGATGTACTTCTTACACTATCTGCTGTAGACAAGACAAGAGGAGTTATTAAATTAGATTCAAACAAAGAAGTTATATTTGAAGATGGTGTTCTTAAAACAGATAAAGAAAACACTACAAATTATGACATTTCACGAACTATGATTAATGATTACTTATATGGGTTAAGTGAAGACTTAGGTTCTTTGGGAAGTATTGCAGCTAGTGGAACAATAAGTAAACTTTCTACAAACAAAGAAGAACAAGAAAAGAAAGCCATCTCTCTTAAAAAAGGATTAAGTAGTGCAAATACATTAGTGAGAGCACTTGCTGTTGGTTTGAAACCTTTAATTGGTTTTGCAAACTGGGCAGGTGGTCAGTTCCAAGCATTTATTAATGCTGGAAATATGTACAGATTTAGAGAGTTCATAAAAAACAATTTGAATATTACAACAGGGGTTGGACTTTCTACAATGAAAAAAGGATTATTAAATCTTATACATCCACTGAATGAAGACATTGCAACCGAGCAAAGAAGGAAACTAGCTAAGAAACAATCATTCATTGATTACTTAGGTACATGGACATTCAATGATGTCATGATGTCTACTAACTCTGCTCCTGAAAAGAAATTACAATTTGCAAATGCATTAAGTTTTATTGATAACTCAATGGTTGTAAATGGCAAGATTGTAAATATTAGACAATATCTAAAAGCAGAGGATAGAAAAAATCGTAAAGATCTATCTTTTGAAGAACGAAGGGCTCTAGAAAAATCTTTTGAAGACAGAGTGGAAAAATTAAAAGAATCTTCCTCTCTTGATAAAATTGCAAAATTAGATGATGATGGTTTAACTATTCCTGGTGTAAGTGATGAGGAGATAGCTAAATATCGTCTTAAAGTGATTGAGTATGGTAGGGAGTTAAATGGTCAAATGAATACAGCTAACAAAGCTGGTTTTAGAAGAGATTCAATCTTTAGCTCATTCATGATGTTTAAAACATGGATACCTAAATTAGTTGCTGTTCGTGCAATAGGATTAAATAAAAATCTTGAATTAGATGAATGGCAATATGGTAGAGCTAGGGCATTTATGAAAACCTGGATATCACTATGTAATTGGAACATCAAAAAACTAAGAGATATTGCTATTGGTACAGATGAAGGACTCAAGCTAATAGATGAAATGCTAGAAGCAAAGAAAGAAGAGTATTTTAGAAAAACAGGTCAAGTTCTTGAAATTACAAATGAGGAGTTTCAAGATCTTATAAGAAAACAAATCAGTGATCAGTTTAAAGAACTAGGACTCTTACTTGGACTTTTAACTATGGTAATCACTGCAAAGATTGCTGCACCTGATGATGATGATGAATTAAAAAAGAATAAATATAAGTATTTTGCAAAAGCATTAAATAAGGTGACTGATGAGGTAAGCTTCTATTATGATCCTAGATCTGCAGATTCTATTACTAGAGGCTCCATTATTCCAGCATTAGGACTCTTTGTAAAAATTGAAAGAATTATTCAAAGTCTTGGTAAAGAAGTTATTGGATATGTAACAGATGATGAAGAAATGAGGGATAAAGCTCATCCATTAAAATACTTCTTGAACATAGTTCCTATAGCTTCTCAAGTTGATTCAGATATATTGCCTTTAGCATATCCAGAAGTTGCAAAAGATATGGGAATACGAGTTAGTGCACAATCAAGAATGCAATAGACGATTGCTATATTATAGCAGTTATCTAATTCACCTATAGACTAAAAATAAATATAAATAACTACTTTCGCATATATTGCTAAAATAGTTTAATACCCCATCAAAATGGATGTCCGTTGTACAGCAACACCTTGTCCTGTTATATTGAGTGCAGTCTGCGTATTTTACGAAGGACCTAATCTCATATATACAGGAATAAATACCAACGATAATCTCCAAATAGTCATTGAGAAATTAAATGATTATATAGTGGCAGGAGGAGGATCTGCTGGTACCAGTGGTACTAGTGGTAGGAATGGTACGTCTGGTACAAGGGGAACCTCTGGCACTAGTGGATCAGCTGGTACAAGTGGAAGCTCAGGCTTTACAGGAAGTTCTGGTACATCAGGAAGAAATGGACAAGATGGTACATTTGGTACAAGTGGTACAAGTGGAAGAAATGGTACAAGTGGTGTTAATGGAACAAGTGGCACCTCTGGATTCTCTGGTACATCTGGCACAGCTGGAACATCTGGACATACAGGAAGCTCTGGTACATCAGCAACAAGTGGTACAAGTGCAATAGGAACTAATGGAACAAGTGGTACAAGTGGCACAAGAGGAACATCTGGAAGCTCAGGAATTGATGGAACATTTGGAACCTCTGGAACTTCTGGAACTAGTGCAATAGGTACAGATGGAACTAGTGGAAGCAGTGGAACTAATGGAACTAGTGGAACTGATGGCACAAGTGGGACTAGTGGAACTTCAGGATCTGATGGTACTTCTGGAACTGATGGAACATCAGGAACAAGTGGTACGGATGGAACTAGTGGAACTTCTGGTACGGATGGTACAAGTGGAACATCTTCTACAAGTGGAACTAGTGGAACTTCTTCTACCAGTGGTACAGATGGTACCTCTGGAACAACAGGTACAAGTGGAACAAGTGCTACAAGTGGTACTGATGGTACTTCTGGTACAAGTGCTACATCAGGCACTTCAGGAACTGATGGCACTAGTGGAACCTCTGCTACATCTGGTACTGATGGAACAAGTGGTACAAGCTCTACTAGTGGTACAAGTGGGACATCAGCTACCTCTGGAACAGATGGAACAAGTGGAACATCTGCAACTAGTGGTACATCAGCAACTAGTGGAACCGATGGTACTAGTGGAACATCATCCACTTCAGGAACTTCTGGTACATCAGCCACATCAGGCACTGATGGTACTTCAGGAACTTCAGCAACAGCAGGAACAAGTGGATCTAGTGGTATACAAGGAGATAGATATTACACCACCTCTACAACTAGTTTTACATTAGGTAATTCTGGATCTCTCACTGTAGGACTAGGACTTGCTTATTCTCCTGCTCAATCTATCATTATAGTAAATGACACTACACACTTTCAAGAGTGTGAGGTGATAACATATGATCCTCTTACAGGGATATTGGTATTTGCTGCTCCAACAAGAACTGTTGGTTCAGGAACTTTTACATCATGGATAGTCAATCTTGATGGTGCATCTGGTGGAGATGGATCTTCTGGTACAAGTGGCACATCTGCTACAGCTGGTACCTCTGGAACCTCTGCAACAAGTGGGACAACTGGCACATCTGGAACTAGTGCAACAAGTGGTACGGATGGAACATCAGGCACCTCAGCAACTTCTGGTACAGATGGTACTAGTGGAACTAGTGGTACGAGTGCTACAAGTGGAACTACTGGAACCTCTGGGACATCAGCTACAAGTGGGACAGATGGAACTAGTGGCACATCAGCCACAAGTGGTACATCAGGCACATCAGCTACCAGTGGTACAAGTGCAACGTCTGGAACCGATGGTACTTCTGGTACTTCTTCTACAGCTGGTACATCAGGTACAAGTGCAACAAGTGGTACATCAGCAACGTCTGGTACTACAGGCACATCAGGAACATCTGCCACTAGTGGAACAAGTGGTACATCAGGGACTAGTGGAACTAGTGGAACTAGTGGAGCAAATGGTGCAAATGGAACAAATGGAACTAGTGGTACAACAGGAACAAGTGGTAGTTCAGCTACATCAGGAACTAGTGCAACCTCAGGAACTACAGGTACATCTGGATCTTCTGCTACTAGTGGAACTTCTGGAATAAATGGGACTTCTGGTTCAACTGGGACGAGTGGAACTACAGGAACTTCGGGTACTTCAGCAACGAGTGGAACAAGTGGTTCTACAGGAACATCTGGAACAAGTGGTAGTAATGGTTCAAATGGAACTTCAGGTTCATCAGGAACAACTGGTACAAGTGGAACAACTGGTACAAGTGGAACCACAGGTACATCTGGGACATCAGGTATAAATGGCGCAGGCGGTGCACAAGGGTATTATGGTTCTTTTTATGATACCACAACTCAAACAGCTGCAGTTGCTAATACGCCATATGCAATGAAATTAAATAGTTTAGATATTGCTTCAGGCGTATCTATTGTAAATAATGGAGGTGGTAATCCGACAAGAATTACAATTGCAAATAGTGGAATTTATAATATTCAATTTTCTGCCCAATTTTATAGAACTAATAGTGGAACAGATGTAATTGATATTTGGTTAAGAAAAAATGGAGCAGATGTATCTCAAACAGATACGCAATTAGTAATGACAGGTGGTTCTACTGCTTCTCAAATAGTATCAGCTTGGAATTTTGTTGTAAATGCAACAGCTGGAGATTATTATGAATTAATGTGGGCAACACCAGATACTCATATAGAAATATTAGCTCAAGTAGCACAAACAACTCCATTTGTACATCCTGCTATACCATCAGTTATTTTAACTGTTGCTCAGGTATTGTACTTGCAAGCATCTACATCAGGTACTACGGGTACATCTGGAACTACAGGCACTTCTGGAACTAGTGGTGTAAATGGGACTTCTGGAACTAGTGGAACAGATGGAACAAGTGGAACTTCTGGTACCTCTGGATCTAGTGGAACTTCAGGAGCCACTGTAGTTGGTAGTTCAGGAACTAGTGGAACAGCAGGTAGTAGTGGTACAACAGGAACTACAGGTACAAGTGGTACGTCTGGTACAGATGGTACATCAGGCACAAGAGGAACTTCAGGTACTAGTGGTACCACTGGAGCAACTGGTACTTCTGGTACTAGTGGAACAAGTGGCATAAATGGAACTTCAGGTACTTCGGGATCTTCAGCTACTTCTGGTACTTCTGGAAGTTCAGGAGCTAATGGAAGTTCTGGTACAACAGGTACTAGTGGATCTTCAGGGTCTTCAGCTACAAGTGGAACTTCTGCAACATCTGGATCTTCTGGAAGCAGTGCTACATCAGGAACTAGCGGTACCACTGGTACATCTGGTACAAGTGGGATCAACGGTACTTCTGGTACTACAGGAACTTCTGGTACAAGTGGATCTTCTGGTGCAAATGGATCTTCTGGCACATCTGGTACAACAGGAACTAGTGGCAGTTCAGCTACATCTGGTACTAGTGGAGCAGCTGGTGGTACAGGAACCAGTGGAACATCTGGAACTACAGGAGCCACTGGAACTAGTGGTACATCAGGAAGCTCTGGTGTATCTCCTGGTGGTGGTACATCTGTAGGAAATACATTATATTTGTACAACTATTGGGGAGGATTTTTAAATTATTAAAATTATAATATTATGGCAGCAAATGCAGCACCTATTTTTCCGCTTACCCCAGTCATTGGGATAGCGACATTAGTTACGCCTACTGCAATTACAAGTAGGGCTAACATCACAGGGACAACAGGACTTGTGCAACTAACAGCAACATCAACTAATGGTACTAAGGTGCCTATGATCACTGTTAAGGCAAGTGCAACATCTGTTGCTACTAACTTGTTTATTTGGATATACAATGGAACAACATCTTATCTATTTGATGAGATTGACATTCCTGTTACTACAGCATCAACCACTGTTGATAGTTATTTTGTAGCAAAGAATTATGAATTATTATATGGAGCATCTATTGTTCTGCCACCTACCTATCAGTTATATGTTAGTGTGAGTGTACAACAGAACTTGAACGTATTTGCTTATGGAGGACAATACTAATGGCAGGACCTTTTGATTATCAGCAACCATCAACCAATGGTTCAACAGTAAAACGAAAGTTATT
>Ga0209829_10000622_pt1 | contig 31371 bp, 26 predicted proteins | sample C_140205_EF_Meta_FD_187311 | JGI IMG/M metagenome (GOLD analysis project Ga0209829, IMG submission 187311) | Freshwater microbial communities from Lake Croche, Canada to study carbon cycling - C_140205_EF_MetaG (SPAdes) (version 2) | ecosystem: Environmental > Aquatic > Freshwater > Lake... | reverse complement strand
AAGGCGCCGGTGAGCGAGGGAACTCCGTAGGCGGTAGCCGAAGGAGTTTGAATATTTATTATTATATATTTATTATGTAATAATAATAATAATAATAATAATAATAATAATAATAATAATAATAATAATAACATAATTTATGGCAACATCAACACCTACTGGAGAATCCAAATCCCCATTATTTATGAAAGATTTAAACACACCAATTATATATGGTACTTTTGGGATTTTTATAACTATTCTATGTGTAGTTACGCTAGCATTAATATTTCCACATTCCATTCCAACCACATCAATCACTGGAGGAAAAAATATAGAAAAAAATATTACTACTGGAATTATATCGGTGATTATTATATTCGCCATATTAGGTATTATTATTCTTCTTGTTCCCAGCTATAAAGATATTTTAAAAGTGTTTATGAATCTAAAATTCACATTTATTATCATAATATATTGTATCGGATTACTTATTTTTTTCAATTCATTAAGCAGCATTTTTTTAGCAAAATACGCATATATATTATCCCCTATAACATTGTTGATTGGTATCATTTTATTCTACTTGTCTATAAATACATCCTCTTATGGAATACCTGATATAAGTTTTGAACGCATTAATTATACAATAACGTATTTTTTATTAATTGTATTTATGTTACTGTTTTATACAATCGATCCTGGAGGATATGTTAAACAATATTTTGGACCATCGTTAATAATTACCATATTATTAGCAGTTTTTGGTCTATTATACGTAATAACAATTATGACTTTCCCGTCCATATCAACAACTACAAAGACCGATAGTTTTTTTAAAGGATTTACGTTGGGTGGAGTAATTAGTAGTGTTTCTTTTATAATGTTTTTAATATTATTAATTATAGGTATTTTCACATTTCCTGGTGGTTTTTTAAATGATAAAACGGGTACATCGACATTTATTATTATATTATCACTTATTATTTTTCCTTTATGGATATTTTTCACAATAGTATCTTTGTTTTCTAATGAAACTGTCCCTATAGGATCATCATCAACTATTAATATGGATTTATCCAATATTAATGGAATATGTAGGAGAATATTTGCTTTATTATTTGGTCTAATTCTTTCTGGATTATTAATTGGATGGTTAGTCAATATTACAAAAGATTTATCAACGACATCCAATATTGTTGCGTTAATTTTAAATATACTCATTATAGTCTTCATTTTAAGTCTGATATTTAAATTGGTAACAGTAACATCCTTGTATAAAAGTAGTCCTCTATTTAGATTAATTACAAGTACAATTCTATGTATTCCGTGTATGTTGGTATCAATAATTGATGGAATTGTTTCAATGACTGGTTTAGCATATGAAAACACACCATATACCTATTATATTCTATTATTTATCATTATTTTATTATATATTGTTTATTTTTCCATTCCATATTTTACCAATTCTTTTGCGAAGCAAGGTGGTAAATTATTAGTAAATCAACCAGTCCCGCTAAATACTGAAAACATTATTGGTTCATATCAATCTCTAAATAATTCGACACAATTTAATTACACTTATGCAATATCATTTTGGACTTATATTGACGCAATAAATTCGGCGTCGGATAAATATGTGTCAATATTGAATTATGGAGACAAGCCGAATATTTTATATAACGCAACTAAAAATAGTCTGATGATAACAATGAAAAATACGGGAGAAGATGCAATAGGAAGTATGAATCGTTTGACTCCGGAGTTCAACCGCTCACTTTCGCCTAACGGATACGATTCGCTTCAGAAAACTTCGGCTATTAACTCCGTTTTCCTCCAAAAAGTAGATGGAAATGGTAATATTATCATTCATAAACAGTCCAATATTTTATTACAAAAATGGAATAATATCATAATTAATTACAATGGTGGTACATTAGATATATTTTTGAATGGTCAATTAATTAAATCGGTTATAGAAGTTATCCCAAAAATGGAATTCGATACGTTAACTGTTGGCGCAATAAATGGTGTGGAAGGCAAAATTTGTAATGTTAATTATTTTAATCAATCATTAGACGCAAATCAAATCTATTATTTGTATTCTTTTGTAAAAGATAAAAATCCTCCTATTTCCAAGGATTCAAAGGATACTATTATAAAATATATTCCTGAAGATATTATTAGCAGTATAAATAAGGAAAAAATAGAACAAACTTCTCAACAAATAACAAGTAAGGTTGGAGAGACAGTTCAACAAACTAAGGATATAATAACTAAAAATCTATATGACCCATACAATACAAAACGCGTTTACCCTGACTATTTATCGCCAAAATGGTATTTTACCAACAATGGTGATATTTATAATGGATAGAGGAAAACGGAGGCTTAAGCGCAGCAAAAGCCGAAGTTTTCTGAGTTTAATATGGAGCAACCCGTAGCCTAACTCCTTCGGCTTGGAGGAAAACGGAGGCGATAGCCGAAGTTTTCCGAGGGAACTCCGTAGACGTAGTCGAATGAGTTCGCTCCATAAGCGATAGAACATCCGGAACGTTAGTGGGGAGTTGTAATATTTGTAATATTTGTAATATTTGTAATATTTGTAATATTTGTAATATTTGTAATATTTGTAATATATAATATAATATAATATAATATTATATTATATGGAAATTAAAACAGTTCTATTAATTATATTAATTATACTTTTATTGTATATTATTGTGTCATATATGACTTCTGGTACACCAACATTATCAAATATGAATTCCGGAACAACACAACAACAAATTCAAGCGTCTATTTTAGCGAACGCGGGGGGTAACGGTAAAAACTCTACCAATTTTGCTTATTCTATTTGGTTTTATATAAATGATTGGAATTATAGGTACGGTGAAGAAAAAATTTTATTTGGTCGAATGCAAAAATCAGATTCTTCTCTCAATACAATATTTGGGAAAAACCCGTGTCCACTCGTTTCTTTAGGATCAATTCAAAATAATGTAAATATTAGCTTGGCAATATTTCCTCCGACAGATCTTGTGGAGTTAACCACAGATGATACAAAAGAATCGGATAATTCAATCACACATCATTGTAATGTGTCCAATATTCCAATTCAAAAGTGGGTAAATTTATTAATAAGTGCATATGGGAGAACATTAGATGTCTATTTAGATGGTAAATTAGTAAAAACGTGCGTTATGCCAGGAATTGCAAAAATTATGTCAGATCTGGATGTATTTATTACACCGAATGGTGGATTTTCTGGGTGGACTTCTAAATTTCAATATTATCCTACATCAATTGACCCGCAAACTGCTTGGAATATTTATAAAAAGGGATATGGAACAGGATTCAGTTTATTCAAATATAATGTTAAAGTTGCTTTAACAGAAAATGGAACAGAAAAGGGTACTTTTACGATTTAATCTATAATAATCTCTAATAATCTCTAATAATATATAATAAAATATATATATAATATAATAAATATAGTATGGATAATAATACAATTTCACAAGGAAGAGGAAGTGGTATAAAAGATTTTATGAATTCTAGCAGTTTAATTGCACGTGTATCTTTTTTGTTATTGGTTGTTTTATTATTTGTAATCGTACTTCAATTATCTATAGGAATATTATCGTGGGTTTTTTCCACATCTAAGTCAACTTATATAATTAATGGAATGATTGATGCCACACAACAACAACAATTTCCCCAAGATCCTAGTAAGATTGTGTCGACTCCAATTAATCGTTCTGATAATGGGCCTTCTGGGATAGAATTTACATGGTCAATTTGGTTATTTATAAATGATATTAAATTAAATAATGGAAATATGTATCAACATATTTTTCACAAGGGGAATGCTGAACAAGATTCTACAACTGGTCTTAACTTCCCAAATAATGCTCCAGGCCTATATATTTCTCCAAAGACCAATGAATTGACGGTTATTATGAATACATATGATAATATTAGTGAAGAAGTTACTATCCCAAATGTACCACTACATAAATGGGTCAATATTATTATTCGTTGTCGAAATACTAATTTAGATATATATGTGAATGGAATGATCACAAAAAGTATGCAATTATTAAGCGTACCTAAACAAAATTATGGTGATATATATGTCGCAATGAATGGAGGATTTTCCGGATATATTTCTAATCTATGGTATTTTGATTATGCTTTAGGAACTACTGAAATAAATAATTTAATTAAATCTGGTCCAAATATTAAAATGGTTGCGAATAATGCATTGGGATTAAAAAATCCGAATTATTTATCGTTGAGATGGTTTTTCTATGGAACCGGAGATCAATTTAATCCAAATTAGAGCAGGAACAAACTCATTCGACTAACGTCTCCGGAGTTCCCTCGCTCACCGGCGCCTTCGGCTACGGCTCGCTCCACTTCTGTTCACTTTGCTCACTTTGCTCACATCCGTGTTCCAGTCGCTCACCTCCGCTCACGCTACGGCTCGCTCCAAATGAGTTTGACTTCGTAAATACGGCTCGTCCCAAAGTGCAGAATAATTAAAAATAAACAAACAAATAAATAAATAAATAAATAAATAAATAAATAAATAAATAAATAAACAAATAAATAAACAATAAATAATTATAAATAACAAAATTATAATTATTTTACATATGCATAATACATATATAACATTTCAATGTCTTGTTTAGGACCTGAATATAATCCAAACCCTACAAGATTATGGAGTAGATTTGAAAATAATTGTGTATTTCAAACTGGTGATGGTATTAGTCCTGTGGAACAAATTTATATACCGTTATTACGAAGATATGTTACAGTTGAATCACTTCATTTCCAATTGGCAGTATTAAAAAAGGGAAATGTGTTACAGTATAAAAAAAATAGTTCGAATATAACAAAAAAACAGAAATATTCACAAATCGCTCGTGGAAATTGGACGAATAGAACTACTACATGGGCAACCCAGACCGAAACATATACAAATCCGAACACAAATATGTTACAACGTATAAATTACTCAAATATTACTTCTACTGGAATACCTACAACTGATCCAATTACGCGATGTCCGATTAGTACATTAAATAAAAATGTTAGTTTTATGCCTCCTCCTACTCCTACTCTTAATTTAAATAATGGAAACAATGGAAACAATGGAAATAAAAAAGGTCATTCCCCAATTTTACCACCACCACAAGTAATCAGCTCAAATCAAAATTCAAACACCCAAAATATTGTTATATTGATTCCGTCACCAATTCCACCTACTATTCCTGTTATAACAACTCCAAATATTATTATCCCGGATGGTGGTACACTTTTATGTAATACTACTGAAAATATATGTACGGGTGAAATAACTGTCAAGATATCTCCGATTCAATGTGTTCCTACATCATCATCTGATGTTCCTGGCCCTATTATGGGTTTATGTTATGATGATTCGCTACCTACTTATTATCCAAAAACGAGTCATTCATATCCATACTCAAATTATGTATCAAAAGATGATATTAAACCTGACTATACACAATATTATGATGTTTTTGTAAATTTTTCAGAACTTGTTAAAATAGTAAATCAATTATTAATAGACTTTTCAGAAGCATCCATATCTAGTGATAAATTAAAAAAATTTTATGATAGATTATCTCCATCATTTTATATCGACATAAATAACAAAATAAATGACATAAAAAATAAACTAAATATGAATGAAATATCAAATACAAATATTTTTTTAAGTGGGTTATTAAATATTTTATCTAATTCATTTAATAATATATATATTTATAAGGATTCGAATTCTAATAGTGTTGAAACAGTAAGGTTACAATTAGAATTAGATAGTATAATTTCTATTCTAATACGTGCAGATCCAGTTGAAATAACACATCTTGTTGAAAAGTATTTGTATAAATCATTGAGTCCTACCGGCGCTTTTATTGATCCTATTACAATTCCAGCAGTATTACTTACAATTGATCAAGCATATATTATATATATTCAAACATATGGGTTTCCTACAGATAGTATATTTGATGAAAAAGAATTATATACTATTAAAGTTGCACTTAATACACACGATGCTTTTACAACAAATGAAGATACTGCTATCGAAATTACATATGATATGTTTATAACATATTGTATAAAGACTGATAGTAATTTTTCAGTAGAAAAATATATGTCTGATAATAAATTTACGGTAACAGCAGTTAAATCTGGTACATTACAAATATCTGCTTATTCAGTCTTGTCTGCAGTTTGGATAAAAAATGACTGGAATGCGACTTATAATAATACTATTGATTCAAACCAAAAAATGATTTGGACACCATCAATAAATTTTGTAGGTGTTATTGATGCGTTTAGTATTAAAACAACTAACAAATTTACAAAATCCGCGTGGATTAATGTAAAGTATTTAAATCATATACCAACTTTAACAGAAAAACCTATAACAACGGTTGATATGATCAAAACAACGGAAAATATACGAAAAACAATAACATTTGATGATATAAGTAATCATTGTAAAGCCAGTGATTCTAAGGATAAGAATGGAAAAATAGTTGGATTTATGATAACCACTTGGTTTCCAGATTCAATTGGTCCATTAACAATTGTAGATGAAAAAATTACTTATGACGATACTAAAATAAATAAAGAACCTAACGGTACATTTGAAATAAATGATACATCATCAAATACTATCATACCATTGCAGCAATATAAAAATGGATCTGAATATATAATTGACGCAAGTCATAATGTATATTGGACACCTCAAACAGATAAATCTGGAATATTTATTCTATTCAAAATAGAAGCCATAGATAATAATCGAACAAAATCTGGGGTGATTATAGATAGTGCTCTTAGAGATGGATGTATTCCAATTTATGCGTATGTCACCCCAGATCCTAAACCACCGATATTTACTATGTTTAAAGACATATTAGGAGAAGTAAATCCTTATAAAAGAACAGAAGATCTAGAATTTTCTACTTCAGAGAATAAGATTTATAATTGTCTATATAGTACAGAACCTATTGTCATAACATTTAAGGCTATGTTTGATAAAGCTACAATATCTACTACACACGGAAACATTAATTCATTTTTAATACACGAAACACTTTCTAACAGGGGTTTATTATATTTAGGAAAAACTGAACCAACAAAAACACTATTTGATCCAACGAATAATTTTACAATTGATTCCATTAATAATGCGTATTGGATACCTAATGAAATACAACCCAATAATAATAATATTGTTTTTAAACAAGAAATATTTAGTGTAAATTGTAAGGATACCATTAATGCAATATCAACCGGTTATGTTATAGGAACCATTCAATTTAATAGAATTAGTGATACCTAGAATCCATATATGGAGCGGAACACGGATGTGAGCGAAGTGAATAGAAGGAGTTTGAATGATTATAAATATATTTTAGAAGAAAACTTTCCATCGTTTAGAAAACTTTCCATCGTTTAGAGGAAAACATAGGTGTTAATCGGAATCCTTCAACAGTCGCTCCCTCCGGCGCCTTTTGCTGCGCTTAAAGTAAGGCTACAGTTCGCTCCAAAGTATAGAAAACTTTTCTAGCGTTAAAATTATAATTTTAGTAAAATTTATTATAATTATATATATTATAAATGGCAAGTTACGACTTTTACGTTCCACAGTTCAACGCCGATGCTGCAGGTCAACTTCTCCAAATGACCATGATGGACACTTCATTCGTCCAAATTGGAGCATATCAAGCCGCATACAAGATTGATCTTAAGCAATCTGTTGCGCGTGATATGTTTAGATTCACTATGTATAACTCTACCGTGTCCATTGGTGACTTGGAGACAAACGCATCAAGTGCTATTCTTACTCTAGACACAGATAGAGATATGGGGTTCTATATTCAAACCGGGAAGTTCCCGACAGTTCAACCAAATTATGTTGCTGGTGATTACACTGCTGGTGGTCTTTTGGCTCCCGTGAACCCGTTATTAAGCAGTGTTTATGTTGGTCATTTGGCCGATCAATCGTTTGATGATAACAACGTGTGTGCTATTGCTAACGAATATATGTCATTCATTGCTAAAACTTTATTTACAACTGCAAAGGCCTCTGCTATTTTCAACAATGAATCTGATTATATTAAAAAAATGGATGCTCAAGCACCTGTGACTGCATATTACCAAAAGTTATACGATTCTTCCGGTGATACTGCTGAAATTCACACCAACACGTTTTCTGCTGCGGAAATTTTAACAGATTCTTTGAGGGATGTTTCTAGTGGTTTGGATACCAGAAGTAGAAATAAACTTACCAGAAATCTTTTCTATGGCATTGCTGGTCAAGATTTTTCTCGTTATACTAATTCTAACCATACCGGTATATTAGATTCGTCTGCGAATTATGATACTGCTACCAATACTTGGCCCGTTCCCGTAATAGTTGGAGATACGTTCAATTCATTTATTGTTGTCAAGAAATTTGCTACTCAATCTGCTGCTATATTTGGTGCTGGTTCCACCGATATTCCCATATCTGACCGCAAATACAGAATTGTGATTAATATTGTGGCTGACACTGAAACTCCTGTTTATAACTTGGCTTTCCAAAGACCTACTCAAATTGTGCAAGGTGTAAGTCCTCAATGGTCGTCCCCCATTCATTCTCTTGTTTCGTTGGGTAGTGCCATTACCCTCAACCAATAATCAGAATACTCCACTATCGTTCCGTATTCTGGGTCTGTAACTACGAGTTCCGCTCCGTCACATCCCCTAGATCCCGAATGAACTCCGGAGTTCCCTCGCTTTTCGCTACGCTTACAACCGGCGACTTCGGCTACGGTTCGCTCCAGAAATCTTCGGCTGTTAACTCCGTTTTCTTTCAAATGAGTTTACTGTGCTTAAGGCTATGGGTCGCTCTAAAATAAAATAAATATATTGTTACAAATATATTTATTTATTCAAGATTTTAGAGCGTATGAATCGCCTCTCTGGAGCGAGCCGTAGCCGAAGGAATTCGAAAACACCTAAAATATGGAGCGAACCGTAGCGTCAGCGGAGGCGAGCGACTGGAACACGGCTGTGAGCAAAGTGAACAGAAATGTTCCTTCTATTCTTCTATTTTCTTAAATTTGGATTAACACAAATATCGTGGCTTGGAAAAATATCACCTGACATACATTTATCATTTTCTCCGACTTGTATACAACTACGAAATCCTCTATCTTCGCCAATATAACACCATCCAGATTTTCCAGATGATTTACTCGCTTGAATACTACTTATTGCGTCATCCGCTTCATATGTATGACCATCTTCCGGGGGGCGATTTAAAGTATTAGTTAATGTATCTGCTTCTATTGTAGATGTTGATTTTTTAAAAATTGGTTGACTTGCTATTGTTGTTTTAGATGAATCAGCACCTTTCACTATTTGGTTAGCGGTATTACCTACAGCATCTATGCTACCAATCACAGTTTCCGCAGCAATATCTACACCCGCTTTTGTTCCAGTGGCAGATCCAGCTACAACTTGTTTTGTAATAAGAGCACTAGTATACGCAAATAATCCAGTTATATATTTAATGATAGGTCCAAAAATATCCGAAAATGTTTGAGTCCCTTTTGCTAAATAAAAGAATACATTGAATCCTAAAATGGCTAAAATAAGTATGATAATAATCCATGTCATAATAGATGTTTGACTAAAAAAGGAAGAACTTGTTGTTGTTGTTGTTGTTGTTGGAGTTAGAGATGTGGTTGTTCCTAAAGTAGTAGGATATGAGGAAGCTGGATTGTTATAAGCGCCATTATTCATTATAATAAAAATAAATATATTAAATTTTTATTATATACCATTTCATATTACGAAAAATTACTTGAATGTCAATAAATACAAAATTTGGTTAAGGTTTGCAAGAATTTCATCACGAATATTATATAAATCCGAGTTAGACATTGTTTTTAAAGCGTTGTTGTCATTTAAATCGACTAAATAATTTTTAAATGAACCCAACTCTTTTCTAAAATCATTTTGGGAAGTGAAATCTTTTATTGGTATATGTTTTACGTGGGTCAAATTTACACGATCGCCGTGTTTGCCTAAAAGAACTTCCACAAAAGAATCGATGTTTGCGTTCAAATTTGTATATAATTCATCCGTTGCTTTATGGGTTGCATAACTATGTGTTTTCCAATGGTATAATTTCACTATATTCAACATTTGTAAAAATTTGACAACCACTTCCTGTTCAAACTTTTGTAGGTCATTCTTTAATCCACTATTCTTTATGTCGCGATTTTTACGCGTTCCCCTTTTTTTATTTATACGACGCATTGATTTTGCCATTTTCTATATTATTTGGATATTATATTTTGGATATTATATTTTGGATATTATATTTTGGATATTATTGTGTCAGAATACTTCACTAACGTTCCGTATTCTGGGTCTGTAACCAGCGTTCCGCTATGTCACATCCCCTATAGGCGCGGAATAAATGATTCCCCAAAATTATTCATTTTTTCTAATTTCGCTATTGTCTTGTCTAAATTCGATTTATTCACATTATTAAACAAATAATCCATATTCGGCGATTCCTCATTTTTTTTAATCTGCTTATATATGCTGTCAATTTTTGTACTAATTATATTAATATATTCTTTATCCTTCACTAATTCTTCCTCTAAATTGACATTTTCAGTGAGTAACGATATGGCATAATACATTATATATTTCCGTTTTTGATGACATCCCGCCGTATATTTTAATGTAAACAAATTCAACAAACTTTTCATTATTTTTTGAATCAATATATGGTGTTTCTCCGATTCTTTTAAAAACACGTCCCAAATAAGCCATATTACATCCATCTGATGCTTATCATCTACTGGAATTTTAGATCGTCTTTCACATACACATTTTTCTTTTTTTTGTTTGCATATACCGTCAAACTCCATTATCCACTCAATCCAATAACACGCATTAATACTATTCTTTCCATCCTTGGATATATTATAGGCCAATTCATTGATTGAAATATATAATTCTTTCGGATCACCATTTAGCATAATTGGTTGAGCATATGTCACATTCGGTGCTTTGAATCGGTCTGTCATTTGCGTCATGTCGAACTCCTCTTTTTTTATTTTTATTGAATCGAAACTATGTTTTCTTTTCGCGCTGCATAAAATACATATTATTTCACAAAACATTTTGCGAACCTTTACACTATTTCTCATTTTAATCTCATTATTGATATATCCATTTGATACAATTTCCTTGAAATTTTGAATTCTTAAATCCAAGTATATAGCTAATTTAGTATTTCCTAAATGAATATGTTTGCTGTAAAAATAAAAAATAGTTTCCCATAAATCACCATAATGTCCCGAACATATAAATTCGGCGCTCCAATAACACGCCGGTTCTATTTTCGATTTTATTAGATTATTTAGTAACTCTTTTTTTGCATCTGTTTTTTTAAATTTAGAAAAGGTGATTCCTTTAAAATCCTTTTGTTCTCTCATGTCATTTATTTCCGAATCGCCCATATATCTTTTTTATACAAAAAAAATCATAACAATACATATAAAGGATGCCTCATTTTATATCATATATTTCCAAAACATTTATTACAACCCCGATTTATTCGATTACCAATTTTTATAAAAAATGGTCTCCTTGGGGGAAGGTGTTGTTTTTTGCGGTATTATTATTAATTGTTATCACATTGTTCAGGGCAAAAAAAGATAATGGACTGAAAGAAGGTTTTGTGGAGCGAGCCGTAGCCGAAGGCGGTAGCCGAAGGAGTTTTGAATTTAAAACAGGGACAGACATATATGATGATTTTTATGCAGACATTTATGACCTGTTGGTATTTAGTGGTACAAAAACGCAATATGAAATTGGCGAAATAGTTAATTCGACCAAGCCTACCCAAGAATCGATTATATTGGATATTGGTTCCGGTACTGGTCATCATGTGGATCAATTATCCAAAAAGGGGTTCAAAGTGACCGGATTAGATAATTCCAGCGCGATGATTAAGAAGGCGAAGGAATATTATCCTAAATATGATTTTGTGGAGGGCGATGTTCAAAACGCAATGCAATTTCAACCGCAATCATTCACGCATATTTTGTGCATGTATTTTACGGTATATTACATCAAAGACAAGATGGTATTTTTCAATAATTGTTTCAATTGGTTACAACCTGGCGGATATTTGGTTGTTCACGTGGTGGATAAGGAAATGTTTGATCCCATATTACCGTCGGCGAACCCGCTTCTAATGTTGTCTCCGCAGCGACACGCGAAAACACGCATCACACATAGCAATATTACTTTTGAAGATTTTAAATACAATGCGAATTTTGAATTGGATGGCGATAAAGCGAAATTCGTTGAAAAGTTTTCTAATAAAACCACTGGAAAGATTTTCCGAAAACAGGAACACGAAATGTTTATGGAGTCGGAGGATGATATTTTGAGTATGGCACAGGAAGCTGGGTTTATACAACAATCTAAAATAGATTTGATTAAGTCGGGATATGAATATAATTCACTGTTCACATTTATAAAACCGGAATAGGAGTTTTCTGATGGGACTCCGTAGACGTAGTTGGAGCGAGCCGTAGCGTCAGCGGAGGTGAGCGAAGTGAACAGAAGTGTTCCGAAGGAACTCCGTAGACGTAGTCGAAGGAGTTGAAGGAGTTCGCTTCAATAATATTTTTTTTTTAGAAAATATTATTATGCAAGAATATATATTATATTTTATTATTACCATTATTATCATTATATTGCTTATTTGCGGGTATATCAAAGTAAAACACCGATTCTGGTCAATGCAACCAGTGTACCATATATACGATTTTCATTACTATTTATTTCCACCGGGTATCATCCAATATGATTTGCCAGAAAAAAATCAATTCTGTAATTTCAAAAACATTGAATTTATTCCATATGACAAGTTAAGCGATTTAAAATTAACACAATTTCAACATATCATTCAATCTCATTATCTGCAAAACAATGAAAATAAATATGAACCAAAAAAGGAAAATATCATCCCGTATTTTGTAGGACATAATATGGCAAGTTTTTTCAGTTTCTATTATGAAGACGAATTACTGATGGACTTAAAAAAAGGCACTATCGATATACCGAATAAAAAATTGGTGGGTGTAATGACAACTAGACCACTACATGTCACAATTAATAACAGAGGTAAACACGCATTTTTTGATTGTAATTATGTGGATCATTTATGTGTAAATAATACATATAGAAAAAGGGGGATTGCGCAACAAGTGATCCAAACACATCACTATCATCAACGGAGAGCTTTAAAACAGGTTCAGGTTTCTCTCTTCAAGAGAGAAGGAGAATTAACTGGGATAGTTCCACTTACCGTATATGACACAATTGGATTCAATATGTCGGGGTGGATAGAACCACAAGAATTGCCCGCAAATGAAGCGACATTGATTGAATGTGGTCCCACAAACATTCATCATTTAGTAGATTTTATGAAAGAAAATAAAACCCGATTCGATATTTGTATAGTGCCGGAGATGTCCAATATTTTGGAATTATTGAAAACCAAAAACGTGTGCGTGTATATGGTTATTCAGAACCAAAATGTTAAAAGCGCTTATTTTTTTAGAAAAACGTGTACATTTATCACAAAAAATGGAGAGGCTCTGTGTTGTTTTGCGTCTATTAACGGGTTTCGTAACAATAATACCGAATTATTTATTCATAGTTATAAATTGGCGTTGTGGAAAATATGTGAAGAAAATAAAAAATATAAATACGCAATAATAGAAAATATCTCAGATAATAAACCAATCATTAATAATTTAAAATTAAAAACAGTTCCATGTATTATAAATCCGACAGCATATTTTTTTTATAACTTCGCATATCCTACTTTCAATCATGAAAGGGTTTTTATTATCAATTAATATTTTTTGGAAGAAAACTAAGGCTTAAGCGCGGCAAAAAGCCGAAGTTTTTTGGAGCGAGCCGAAGTATTCCGAAGGAGTTTGGAGCGAGCCGTAGCGTCAGCGGATGTGAGCGACTGGAACACGGATGTGAGCGAAGTGAACAGAAGTGTTCTGATTTATTTCTAAATAAAAATAATAAATCAAAACTATTATCTAACATATTTGCCTACACGTGCAAAAGAATCTACAATAAAAATAATAAATATGCCTAAAAAAGAATATAATACAACTTCTTCGGTTACATTATTCGTTCGTTCATCTTGTCTTTCTTCTAAAAGATTGATCATATAGTTTAATTTTTGAGTTAATATATCATTTGAAGAGAGAGAAGAAGAAGAAGAAGAAGAGGAGGGAGAAGAAGATGAATAATTGTTGCTATAATATGGTAAATTATGTGGTGATTTTTTATACATGGTATCATAATTCGGCATAAATCGTTTATAATAACTTTCCGGATTTTTTGAATTATCTTCTGTCGGTTGTTGTTGTTGTTGTTCATTGGAATGTTGATGTTGATATTGTTGCATAGTTGGGTCGTGAGACATCATGGAACCATTATCTAAAGAAGAAGAAGAAGAAGAAGATTCGTTATTATCTCTAATTCTTGTTTGTTCTACACCTGCTGAAGATGGAGGAGGTATCGGATTAAAATCAGACAATCCTTCAGATTGATCAGGTAAATTATGAATAGATTGCAAAACAGAATTTACTTTATCAGAATAAACATTTTCTTTAGGAACCCGTCTCTGGGTTCTATTATTCATATTTCTTTTTCTTCCTATTGAAGTATCATTATCTTTATCTTTATCTTTATTATTTATTTGATTTATATCTGTATCAAATGGAGCAGCATACATTGCTAAAGACATTCCTAATAAAAAATAAGATAATAATTTGAAAAAATACACCGAAATTAATCTTTATTTCTTAATATATTATTTCGTTCGTAGTAAATAACAAAATAACAACAATTCTAAAAAATAATAATAATTAATATTTATATAGGTCAAAATGCCAAATATTATGAAAGGAATATATACTTCTAGTAATTATAATTTACTATATATTTTATTTGTAATCGTTATCATAACTAATATAATTATCTTAAAATATCCTGCTTGTGTTATCAGCCATATTTTTAATGGTATTTTAGGAAAAATTATAATTATTTTTTTAATTATATTATTAACAAGTTATAATACATTGATTGGATTAATAGCAACTATTATGATTATATCTACGTATATGTATTTACAAAAAAACACATACGAAGGATTTAATGTAATACCACTATACACTCCCTTATCAAGACCAAAAATACAAGAGGATATTCCAGATGGTAATGGAAAACCCATAAATAGCGTTAATATGTATACACCATCAGTACCAGATATAGATAAAAATGATATTACTACAGCAAACGGAAAAGCATCGAAAGAAAAAATAGAACCAATAAAATACAAAATAAAAGATGTAGTTAATCCAGATATTTCGCAAAATATCAGGAGAAATATGCAAGTTGATAAGGTATCTGCAGAACAAATAGTTCGTTCTAAAATGTCAAATACACTTCCTTACCCAAAATTTAAAATACACAACGAACCTGTTTCTAATTGGCCTGACAAAAATGGATTTTCAGCAATAAATTCTGGTGTTTAGGGGATGTGACGGAGCGGAACGGGTCGCTCCACACCGTGTGTAATCGTAGCGAAAAACACGGGCTTTTGCTGCGCTTAAACTCCTTCGACTAACGTCTACGGAAAACTTCGGATGTTAACTCCGTTTTCATCCAAAATAATATAAATTGTATAATTTTTTATATTATGTAAATATATGACTAAAAAAAACATTAATAAAGGAACAATACATACAAATACTTATTTCGTAAAAAGTTCTAATATTTTTATAAGTGCGGCTCAATTTATACACACCCACGTATTATATTTGAATAATAGTAAGTTTTTTGCAGGTATAATTATGATATTACTTAACGTTGGTTCTAAATTTATATCAATACAATTTAGCAAATCAACTGAAGAGTATTTAAAATTTTCATTAAGTAAACAGTTATTAGTTTTCTCCATGGCGTGGATGGGTACTCGTGATATATACACCGCGTTAATGTTAACTGCTGTTTTTGTAATATTATCAGAACATCTATTTAATGAAGAAAGTAATTTTTGCATTGTTCCACACAATTACCGTGTTTTAGAAAAATTATTAGATACAAATAATGATGGAATTGTATCCGAATCTGAAATAAATTCAGCCATTGCTGTTTTAGAAAAAGCAAAAAAAACAAATAAAGTGCATCAACAACTACAAAATCAGATGAAAACTAAATAATTTCTTTTTTGGAGCGCTTAAGGCTTCGACTCAAACGTATTTTCTTATTTTTTCGTGTAGATGAAAACGAAGGCGATAGACGAAGTTTTCCAAGGGGGCTTCTTCGACTACGTCTACGGACTATAATCATACGCCGTCGACTACCGCCTACGGAACTCCTTCGACTAACGTATCCAGAGTTCCCTCGCTCACCGGCGCCTTCGGCTACGGCTCGCTCCAAGTTCATACGTGGTTTGGTGCGACCCGTATTAGTTGATGGTCTAGGTGCATAAATAGTTCCATTTAATTTTGACCACGCTTCGGACATTACTGCCGAATTTTTTTCACATATTAATGCTGGATATTTACCAAGTGGAATGGATGTACCGGGGTATAACACAAGTTCGACAGTTATATGATAACTTAAATTAGATGGGGGTCCAGATGCTATATTTAGATTTTGGAGCGAACCGTAGCCGTAGGCGGTAGCCGAAGGAGTTTGGTACGATTTAACTCCGGAAGCATTAGTTGAAGATGATCGCCGCGATGAGGGTGAGTAAGGAATTGTACCTCCTATCATTGTACCATCCCGTCTAGAAGAAGAAAATAATGTATTAAATATGTCATTCACGCGAGGAATAGCTTGAACGACTGAAAGATTAAACGAATCATTTATCATTTTTAATTCATTTGAAAATAATGTTATATTGTTTCGGTTTTCTTCAGGTATTATTTTTGAATAATATTGTCCGTATATTAAAAATAATATGTATATTGGAGGCAATATATCTAAATTGTATAATGGAATTATTATATTTTTTGGCTGTTTTTCAAATATTGTCTTTTTTTTATTCTTATCATCTAACTGAAATGTAATTAAATCATAATGTCCTGCTGCACGATCTTGTCTTAAAAATATATATTTGTTATAAGAACCCATTTTTTCATCATCTTCTTTACTTATAGTTGGAACAAACAATAAGTTTGTAGTATTTATTTCTTTTTGTCCGATAGCCTTCACAGATATATTATCATTTGTTTGCACAATACATATTATTTTAATACCCAATTTATTTTGAATAATAGCATATATTTCTTCTGACGCCCAATATTCACGACTCATTATATATTTAGATATTTCATTTGGATTATCTATAACAGAAAATGGTGTCATATTACCAACATCTGTATCATCTGTAGAACGTTTTGTTAAAAAAAATTTTCCAGATGTATTCCAAATACTATCTACAGTATTGCGTCGTAATACCTCTGTAATAACTATATTATCTGTGAGTAATGTGTATGTTTCATTCATGTCTGATACATTTTCTCTAGCCAATTCTAATTTTTCTCTTAATTTATCTATGTTATCATTATAATAATCTATAACAATACGTCTTATTACTTCTTGTGTAAAAATACTTTTCCCTTTTAATCCATATGTTTTTGTTATATCTTGGTTGACTACATCATATTTAATTTGTTTTGTTATATCTGTATTATTTTCATTATATGAGTTTATACCATACGCAACTGAATAAAAAAAGCAATTACCATCTCCAGGAAATGGTATAATTTGTAATTTAGATACCAATCCAGTATAATATACCGATGTTATTTTAGGAGGCGGTTCGCCGTTTTTATTTGATGGGATAATTAATAATTTATTATCTCTACTTAATTTTTCATAAATTTGGTTTAATATCCAACTATATAACAAAAAATATTCACGCATTTTTTTTGGTAAATCTTTACTAGCATCTATTTTAGTAAATCCAATTATATCAGATGGTATATCATTTTGTGATGTTGGTAAGTGTAATGTTTTTGTAGACAAACTCCTTCGACTAACGTCTCCGGAGTTCCCTCGCTCACCGGCGCCTTCGGCTACGGCTCGCTCCAGAAGAAGAGGTTTATTAGGAGTAGGAGAAGGAAGAATTTGAAGAGGTGTACTAGGAGCAGGAGTAGGAGTAGGAGCAGGAGCAGGAGCAGGAGCAGGAAGAATTTGAAGAGGTGTACTAGGAGCAGGAAGAATTTGAAGAGGTGTACTAGGAGCAGGAAGAATTTGAAGAGGTCTACTAGGAGTAGGAAGAATTTGAAGAGGTGTACTAGGAGTAGGAGTAGGAGTAGGAGCAGGAGCAGGAGCAGGAGCAGGAAGAATTTGAAGAGGTGTACTAGGAGTAGGAGCAGTAGATCCAGCAATGACATCTGGATCGTTTTGTGCTAGCTCCACAGCGGCATTATTATAATTATAGTGAGTTATATTATTTCTATGAAAATTAACTGGATTAATTTCCTTTATATCTAAATTCCACGAACTGTTATCAAAAATATTATTCGATATTACATATGGTTTTTTTCCAATATAAATAACATTATTCGGTTTAAATAATGTTTCTAAAGTTAATTGGATATTATTATCTATATATCCTTTTTGTTTTGCTTCTTTTAATGATAGATTTTTTATGTTCCCTGTAAAGTTTAATGATAATGATTCATTCAATAAACTATCATATAATCCTTTATTAAAAAACTGTTTTATTGTATTTTCTGGGATTTTATTTATCGCACCTTTGTTTATTTTAATAAGTGGGTTAAAATATACTATTTCATTTTTATCGTCAGTTGGAATTGACATTGAAGGTTTATATTTTATTTTTTGAAACCCTGGTATTTTAGTTAATAAAGTAATGGATAATGAATTTGGAATAGGAGTTTGGTGTGAACTGTAACCGAAAGCGTTGGGTAGCGCTCCGGAGTTAATAGTCGAATGAGTTGGTATAAAATTGGAAGAAGACATATTTATACTGGTATATTTATATAATATAAATATTATATTATATTATATTATATTGGTTGGTGTATGGAGGATTTTCATTCATAAATTTCCATATCACATATTATTGCGTTATCTATGTCATCATACGACAATTTGAACCCAGTTATAATAGGTAATACATATTGCACCGAAATATTATCATCATCTTCATCATTTACAACCATATATTGTTGGACAATTTCTTTATTAAATGTTTCGTCAAAATCAATATCATAATGATGACACGTATCACTCCTTATACAATACATATTATTTTGGTGATTAATATACCGACGATTAAAAATCATTTCTAACAATTGGTTATTGATAAAATTGTTATCAAGCATAATTTCTTTACACATTTCTGTGAAATGTCCTTGTTCTTCTGATAATTCTATATATATTCCACCAAATACACGAAAATACATATTTACTGGGTTTGAAAAATCAATATGTTCGCAATTTTTGATATATACATTGTCATTTAAATTTTCATCGGGAATACCACATATAAAATGGGAAAAACTACTTGGTTGAAAAGCTGAAAAATTATTATCGTGTAAAATATCATTATATCGTTCAGCTACATTTGCGCGTTGTCCTTGAATAGTTGTGTTTATATCTGTCATTTTTTTCAAATAATATTATACATTTACATATAATATTATTTTTATGTTATATTTTAATATATTTATTTACAGTCGTGATCAACCATCTCCTTCACAAGTTCATCAAACGTATATTCTATCTTCCATCCCATTTCTGTCTGCGCCTTTGTTGAATCACCCAATAATTCATCTACTTCTGCCGGTCGAAAGTATTTTTCAGAAATAAATATGAGTTCCCGACCACTGTTTTTATCATATCCTATTTCATTCACATCTTTTCCCTTCCACGCAATATCGAATCCTTTTAGTAAGAACGCCTTTTCAATAAATTCTCGAACACTGTGGTATTCATTCGTAGCCAACACATAATCGTCGGGGGTTTCTTGCTGTAGAATTAGCCACATACCCTTAACATAATCTTTTGCGTGACCCCAATCTCGCAAGGAATTTATATTTCCTAAAATCAATTTAGTTTCATCTCCCTTCAATATTTTATTTAGACCCAATGTAATTTTGCGCGTGACAAAATTATGACCTCTACGAGGACTTTCGTGGTTAAATAAAATTCCAGAACATGCAAACATACCATATGACTCACGATAGTTTTTGGTGATCCAGTAACCGTATAATTTTGCTACACCATATGGTGATCTAGGATAAAACGGTGTGCGTTCATTTTGAGGCACTTCAACTACCTTTCCATATAATTCCGATGTGGATGCCTGATAGTATCTAATTTTATCCAAAGGAATACCGCAATTTCTAGTTGCCTCTAAAATACGTAATACACCCAACCCGTCAATATCTCCCGTATATTCAGGCATGTCGAATGATATTTTTACATGACTCATTGCGCCTAAATTATATATTTCTAATTTGTCCAAATCTAGTCCATATTTATTATTAATTTCACTCAATATGTTTAATAAATTAACACCATCGGATAAATCACCGTATCTTAAAAATAAATGATTATTGTCGAAAATATGATCTATTCTATTCGTATTTATACTGGATGATCGTCTGATAATTCCCCATACATCATATAGTTTATCTAATAAAAATTCTGATAGATATGATCCGTCTTGTCCAGTAATTCCTGTTATTAACGCAACACGTATCATTATTCTTATTTATAAATTCATAATACATATTTAAGTGTTTTGAAATCTACAATATTTATTGGTACGGATTATTGAGTATTCAGCATCCCTCTATATATCTTCTGGATATATACATATATTTTTCGATTTAAAATTATTTGTAATAATTCCTTTTGGACAATAATATTTTCGCGTTTTATTATTTTTATTTCGTATTTTATTATTTCCTCCACTCATTTCAAGTGGAAATTTAATTATCCAATTTTCGTTATAAAAAACATCTTTTAGTATAAATTTCATGAATTGTTCGATCCACGACCCAATTAATCTACAACGGTGTTGTTTTGGTATAGATTGAAAAAATTCATTAAAATTATTTGCATTATGATAATATTGATACAATTCAGTCATTTCTTCTTCTTTTTTATCAAATAATGAAACAAATCTATCAAAACGTATATTTGTTTTAAATTCTGGTGAATATAAAAATTCTGCTATCCTTGTTCTATATTGTTGGTGTCTAACTTCATCTTTTTGTTTTGCATTAAAATATTTTTCATACCATGTTTGACCATTAAATAATATAGAAAAATAGTATAATGGCATAGGTTTAACATATGTTCCTTTTTTTCTAAATCTTGAACCCTTTTTTAATTCTTCTTCAGTTGCACATTCAATATTAGATTTATCATCAAATTTTATATGAGTAAGTGTTGGTAATTGCGTATAAACATATTGTAATAATGTTTTTATCATAATAATTGCTCCACCGCTTTTTTCTAATGGTGTAATAAATGAACACTCTGGATCACTTAATAGACTTGGCATACTGGCATCCACTGGTTTATTATTTTTATATATGATTGAAATATTTACACAATCTGAATAGGTCCCTCCAATTTTAAAATTACGACTATATATTTCGGTTTTATCTCTTGAAAACAATGTATTATCTATTATTTGAAATTTATATGGTCCTGATGTAACCATTATTTTTTTACTTCCATCCATAATAATATACATATAGAATATATTTTAACTCCTTTGGAGAAAAACGTAGTTAATAGCCTTCGATTACTGGTCGCATCAGAAGGAGTTTAAAGTTTTGTTTCTTTTTTACTACTAATTAGAGGGTCATATAATGGATTCGTATTTTCTTCATTATATCGATTATTTTTATTTGTGGTTGTTTTATCCGCGTATATATCTGTAATTTCTGGTGTTTTTTCTTTTTCTTCTTTTTCTGTTTCTATCAATTCACCTTCATCAACATAATTTCCATCTTTTATCGCTTTAATATCGACCATTATTTTTTTCAAAATATTATTATTTGTTTTTTCGTATATGTTTATGAGAGACGCAAAAATATTTAGTCCCACACCCAACCATATCAAATATATTTTGTCGTAACCTACCGCAATAGTGGTAGTCATTATACCAGCAGATTGGACAATATGAAAAAAATAAATAAGGAACATATTACAATTATTCAAGCAACGTCGTTTTTCCATAAATCGTTTCAAATCATCCAACTCGTTATTATCAAATATTTTGTGTATTTCTATATTGATATCTTTTTTTGTCATCATTACAATATAATGACAAAAAAAATAGTAGGACAAAAAAATAGTAGGATAAAAAAATAGTAGGATAAAAAATAATAGGATAAAAATATTTGTATAAAATATTATAAAAGTATAATATATTATGAGTTGCTTGTTCAATAGTCTTCAGTATTTTACACCAGATGAATCCAGTTTCACCATTCGCCAAAAAATATGTGATTATCTACAAAAAAATAATAAAATCATAGATGGATTAGATACAGACTATATTTTACTCCTAGAGAATCCTAGTGGCCAGTATGTTGAAAATATGCGAAACACTGGTACGTGGGGAGGAGCAATCGAAATTCAGGTTGCGTGTATTTTATGGAATTTACGAATTATTGTCAAAAATTGCAGGACTAGTGAAAGAAGCAACATAGAATTTATTCCATTTAGTGATCAATATGAAAAGACGATTGAGTTAGAATGGACTGGAGGACATTATGAGCCTGTTAGAGTCTAAATGTCTAAACTTACCGTATTCTTATCTGATTTTGGTCGTCTTTTACTACGCTTTGGCATATTCCCTTCCCCTTGCAGTTCTTTTAAATCAGAAATACTGATCGTGCTACTATTATTGTTGTTATTGTTGTTATCGCTCATCTGAGGTTGCTCTTGAATATTAATGGTTTTCGTTTTTAACCCAGCCAAAATATCTGAAATATCGCTTGGTCCCTTCATTTCCGGTCTTCTACTGCGTTCTGCGTCATTTGCGCCACTAAAGTTCTCTCTTATATTAATCCCATCATTTTGGTTTGAGAAATTATTTCTACCCATATGTAAATCCGGACGATTTCCCGCGTTATTGTTTCCACCTCGACCTGGCATTGACTGTTGACCCTGTGCAGACATTGGTGGCGGGGGACCATTTCCAGAAGGCACTTGCGGTTCAGGATTCATTACTCCATTCATAAACCCAGAAAATCCGGGACTTGTTTGACTCATTGAATTTACTGCGGCTGACTGGAATTGGCGCATCAGATCAGGGTTTTGTCGCAAAATATCATCCATTCCGGGCATAGCCGATTTGAACATGGTATTTGTCATATGAACCATCATCGCGCTTCCTCCTAGTTGAAAAAGCAATTTTAATTCGGGTGCCATTGCGGCCTTCGATTTATATTTTTCATATAATTCACCAAAAACATCATCATAATCAGTTATATTCTCATTAATTTGTTCACCCCACCCGTCAATTTTAATGTCAAATGGATCAAAACGGTTATTTAAAAATTCCAATGCGTTAATACCCGCCATGAGCATATTTCCTTGGAATTTAACAGAGTTGGATTTCCCCTTTTCCTCCATAATCATTTCATATTCCCCCTGCATTTCCGCTAACGGTGATTCCATTGAATATTTTTTTGTAAGCGTAACTCCCTTTAATTCAAGTGCTTCTAACTTTCGCAAATACTTGAATTTATCTCTTAATAATTCCTCTTTACTCATTTGCGGTTGTGATGGAAGTGGTTTATCCGGGTTCAATGGAACATTATTGAATTTGGTATACCCATCCCACGTTTGACTATCTGTAGTATTTTCAGCAGTAGCTTGACCAATACTTGGTGAAGATGAGTCAAAATGAACGGCAGGTTTTTCATCGAAATTTATTTTTATATTTTTTCCAAAAATATCAGATCTGGCTTCATACACATTTCTACTTGAAGGTGAATCGTCTACTAAATCATTTAACTCGTTTTCTAAATTATCTAAATCATCCACATTGATATCACTTTTACTACCCTCGCGTTTCTTATCATTCATTAATAATTCAATACCATCCCCAAAATTGGATGATTTTTTTCCAGAATTTGAAATGTTTCTTGAATTAGAACCAGAACCAGAACCAGAGTTAGATTGATTATAATTGTCAAAATTTTCATTTAAATGAATAGGTGAAATATCGATTATTCCGTGATCCATTGTTATTATGATGTAATAAGAAACTATAATTCTAAGTAAAACGAATAATAAATATATTATTTGTTCTTGATTTGTTATTTTGCTATTTTATTATTGATAAACCATAATCCTTGTAAAAATGAATCAGCTAAATCATCCTTTTTCGAATGAGATTTAAAAAACGAAATCCATTCCTGGTCTATTATATTGTCTAAACAAACTTGAATACTTAATTTTTTCCGATCACTATATTTTGACTTAAGTTCAGCATCACAATCTTTTAATTTATTCGCAGCAGATATAAAATCAATTTGAATATGTTCATTTCTCATAATAAAATATTGAGCAATCATACCCTGTATTGTTTTCATACGATTCGCTAGAGGGCTTATTTGATTTTCAATTATTACATTGCTAATTGTCATCATGTCATTGCTAAAAATATCATCTAATTTTTTTTGGATATTTCTACCAATAGTAACTAAATCGACTTTGGAAGCATTAGTTTTATCAATTGGATCAAAACATTTTTCAAGAATATAATTATTAATTAAGATTACCAATTCTGCTTTTTTTATATTATTATTATTATTATTATTATTATTATTATCGTACGGAATTTTATGTTTTGCTGCGATTTCATGTAAACTTTTCAATTTCTGTTTATTTATAAATGATGGTTTTAAATCTGGTGATGGAATTAAAAAAGGTTGTTTTTTAGAATGTTTTAAACAGAAACATTTTTCATTTTTCATAAATTTTGCAAGTTTGCCACATATTTTGGTTTTATCCATTTCTCCACATTTTACTTCTTCTGTCGGTTGCGATAAATTCACAGTATCCCATTTTTCTATTTGGAATGAGTCAAGTCCAGACGGCTTCGATAATAGACAAAATGCTAAATTTTTGATACCGACATCAATGCTTAATATTTTCATAATAATAATAATTAGTATTGTTATTATGGATCTAAGTAGTTATTTACAAAAAAAGATGTTATTTATTGTAATTTACTTGGTACAGTAATAGAAGGAGCAATCATTCTGGCTTGTAATTGCTCTCTCGACAAATATTGCGATTTTAAATTACTTGATTGATACCCATATCCGGGAGAATTTGTATCGTGAGTTGATGAAAATAAATGTGGTACATTTGATGATGGTGATTTCCCAGTAATAGAATGAGAAGGAAGACCTAAATCATAACAAGATTCCATATTATTATAGCTCATTATTTGAACTGCGTTATTTGTTAAATATTGTCTATATTGCCAATTAGATTGAATATTTTCTTGTTCTCTGATGCGATTATTTACAACCGCCTCTGGTTGCCACGTAGCAAAATTTCGTCCATCCGCCATAATAGGAGGAAAATTAAAATGAATATTATTAGATCCAGAATAACAAGTCGCCCAACTCATATTATATTATATTATATTATGTCTAGAGAAAATTATCATTCTGAACCGAGTAATTTAAGCATATCATTTTTTTTAAGTTTAGATGGATCAGTTGCTAGTTTTTTTGAAACAATAATATCTCTTAAATTATTCAATGACATTTTTTTATAATCAATCTTAGTATCTTTTTTTTCTTTAATAGAATCATCTAAAATAGATGAAATATCAATCGTTTTTAATAAGTCCGGATTAAACAATTGCGAATCATTTGATAATTGGGTTAGTTCTATAATATGTGTCTTCTCTCCATCATCACTTCCATTATCAGTATCAGTATCAGAATCACTATCACTATCACCTAAAGAATCATCTAAAGATTCACTATCATTATCTATGTTTATATCTTCACTTGTAGGTGCGTTTAAAGCTTCATCAAAATTAATAATTTTAATAGTATTGCTTACGTCTAATAATTCTTCCATATTAATATTCGCTACGACATTATCTAAAATATTTATATTCGTTTTTGACTTGTGGCTATCACATTCACTATCTTCATCATCACATTCACTATCTTCATCATCACATTCACTATCTTCATCACTATCACTATCTTCTTCATCTTCTTCATCTTCACCATCCGATACATCAATTAATTTATCATTTGTTTCCATATTTTGACCACCAGTCATATTAGCCATATTATTAGTAATATTAATATCTGTCTCTTGGAAATTATTTTGAGAAGCCATTATTAGCCTACTCCTCATATAATTCATTTCTTCGGCCATTGTTGAAACTAATCCCATCATGGAACTAATTTTGTGGTTTTGCTCTTGAATTTTATGCGTAAAATAAATTCCAACAACGCCTATAAGGATTAAAGTTATACCTAAACAAATAAGAAAGGGAACACTCATAAAATCAGATAAAGCCATTATATTACAAAAAGAATATATAATTATATTTGTTACAGAACGAATAAATAATTATATGTTATCAACTCCTTCGACTACGTCTGCAGAGTTCCCTCCATAATCTAGTCTAAGTCTAAATTTTTGATTGTTTGCATAATCTCATCGGGATATTTCATTTGTTTTAAAACTTCTATTCCTCCTTTAATATCAGTAATTCCTCGCTCTATCTTATATTTATATATTAAGTCATCGGTTTCATTTTTTCCAACACACATTTTATAATTTTGAATATTTTTATGATTGTCTAATTTTTCACACACATTTAAATAATGCGTAGTTAATAAAAAATTGGTTGTTTTATATTTGGATAAGTACAGTAAAAACGCATATCCACATTTTGTAGCCTCCTCATAATTTGTACCTGAATATAATTCATCAAACACGCAAAAATGTCTATCAGTTGGATGTTTATTTATCAATTTAATAATTTCTTTACATTTACGACTTTCTGCTTGAAATAAACTGTCTCTCCCAGATGTATCCGGGATATTCAAATAACAATGAATATATTTAAACGGAACCAATACAGCGCTGTCATAAAAACCACATCCAAATTGCTGTGTAAGAATTACATTAATCAATGCGGATTTAAGTATTGTTGTTTTTCCTGAAGCATTGGGTCCGGTAACAATCATATTTTTATCAAATTTAAAACTGTTTTTGATTGGATTTTCGTGGATAAGAGCAGGGTAATATGCGTTTTTAAATCCACATTTTTCCTTCTTTTCCTTATTCTTTTCTTTCTTCTTATTGGATATTTTTGAATAATTGATATATTTTTCGGAAATATTTTCTTTGAGTCCTTCTATGTTATCAATGTATCCGTTAAAGCCAAATGAATATAAAAACGCATCATTATACAGATCATTACTATATATTTCATAAAAACAATGTAATACGTGCCCCAATTCTCCGATTTTATGAGGCGATAACTTATATGGATTAATCTTTTCTAAATTTGATTTGAATGTTGTTAATATACTTAGTTTCTCTCTTACATTATTGTTAAACAATTGATATGTTTTTAATTTATCTGTGTACACCAACATATTCGTCATGGATGATTCAGTGTATTCGATATATTTTTTAATTACTTCTAAATAATTATGAATTTTGTACATATTTTTATGAAACCGATAACACGTTAATATATTTTGATAAATAGAAAATACATAAAATCCAGCGGATAATAATAGATATATTTTCTCGTCTAATTTGACATTGTTAAATTGTGTAAATAATTTGCCTATTGCGTGATTTGACGCGACAATAGTAAGAACTTCTACATATTCTGTTATTGAAATATCTTGACCTTTTATTTTTATAATAAAAAATGGAATAATTAATATGATGAATGGGACAAAAAAAGAAAGAACCGGTGAAATCAAATTATATATACTCATTATTTGTAAAAACACACTGGATTTATTTAAAAACTCCCACATAGGCCAATCAATATAATGATATTTTTCCTTAAATCCAGTATCATTTTTTATTTCGTCCCATATGTTAAGTATTTCATTAAAATCGGGTAGACAAACTTTTGATGAAATAGACAATGGTTTGTATTCCTTTAATAATGTTTGTGTGTCCTTTAAAAATTGTTTGTCATTTGTATAGTAATTAGTGATTTGTTGTAGTACTTTTAACCCCATTTTTGTTTTAGGTTGAAACGCAATATTATACATTGGTGTGCATGATGGGTCTACAGTTTCGATCAGTTCTAAATCGTCGATTATATTTTTATTTAATTCTGTTTTTCCTTCATTATATGAAATGGGTAATTTGAAAATATCATTTATTTTTTCTATATTTAGGGACGACCGGAATCCGGAGACGTTAGTCGAAGGATTTTGGAGCGAGCCGAAGGCGCATGTGATCGACTGAACTCCGTAGGCGGTAGTCAATGGAGTTGACATATTATATCAAATACAGAATTAATTCAAATTATTTTTACGCGTATAGAGTTTTGAGCGAGTCGTATTTACGAAGTTAAAGGCGTCGGTTGTAAGCGTAGCGAAAAGCGTAGCGAAAAGCGTAGCGAAAAGCGTAGCGAAAAGTGTAGCGAAAAGTGTAGCGAAAAGCGTAGCGAAAAGCGTAGCGAAAAGCGATGGAACTCCGTAGTTATAGTCGAAGGAGTTCATCTCATCAAATTATCAAAATTGGACGGTAGTTCTTTTATTTGACACACATAAAACTCTTCAATTTCTTTTAATTTACTAATATCCCGGCGAGTGATTAAATTAATACCCACACCTTTTCGCCCCCATCTGCCACTACGCCCAATTCTATGGAGATATGTAGACACATCTTTCGGAATATCAAAATTAATCACGACGCTTACCTGTTGAATATCAATTCCACGTGCTGTCACATTTGATGAAATTAATACACGATGCTTTCCTGTTCGAAATTCCTGAAACGCAATATCCCTTTCAGACTTTTCCATATTACTGTGAATACGACACACCGGGAATCCGTCTTCAACCATTGCGTCATATAAATCAGACACACGTTTCACACTGTTTGCATAAATAATACACTGTGACATCGACATAAACCCATATAAATCCTTCAATGTAAGATATTTTTGTCGGTCATCCTCAACAGCAACATAATATTGCGAAATTCCTTCTAAAGTTAATAATTCGGCTTTTACCAGAATTTTAATAGGATCTCGCATAAATTTATTAGTAATATCCTGAATATATGGAGGCAATGTTGCACTAAATAACGCGACTTGAACATCCGTCTTTAAATATTGAAAAATATTGTAAATTTGTTCTTTGAAACCGCTAGATAATAACTCATCCGCTTCATCCAGCACAACAATTGAAATATTTGAAGTGTTTAACTGATTTCTACGCATCAAATCATATACACGTCCGGGACATCCAACGACGATATGTGGAGTGTCATTTTTAAGATTATAAATATCTTGATCTACTGAATTACCACCAACTAATACTTGAATACTCAATCCAGGGATCATAGATCCAATAGACGTCATCACATTTGCTGTTTGTGTACTAAGCTCGCGTGTCGGGGACAAACATAGAATTTGGGTTGTTTTATCAGTTATATTGAGTCGAGAAAGCGCACCAATGGTAAACGCCGCTGTTTTACCTGTTCCCGACTGTGCTTGCGCGATCACATCGCGTCCTTTTATCAACGAGATGAGAGACTTTCGTTGAATAGGACTAGGTTTTTCTAGACCATATGCGTAAATGCCCCTCAATAACTCGGGACTAATATTAAGCTCATCCCAATTATTGATTTCATTAGAACAATCATTTTTCTCGTCTTCTTGAAGCAAGCCGATAGGCGACGTTGTAGGATTTTGGTTTAATGTTTCGGATGTATTTTCGAGTGACATAATACATTAATACAAGTTATACATTTAAGTGTATTTAAATGTATAATATTTATTATATAAAAAAAAATTGATATAAATGGATTTCGAATATAATTACTATACACACAACAGATGCTAGCAATGAGATATAGTCTTAAGGATATAAATGATATTACATTTAATGGTTTTGAAATTAGTTTACCGAATGAAACATTATCTATGATTTCAGAATTGGCTTTGCAAGTTGGATCACCTACTTATATAAGAACTCCTACATTCTATAAAAAGGAACACCCTACTAAAAATAATGGATCAGGATCATATGATGATAATAGTGGTGATGGTAATGGATTTAAAAAACACAAACGCGGGAATCGTTCCTCTTTAGACGGTAATGAAGACTGGGAATCTATCCGAACTTTTCAGGCAACAAAATTAGAACAAAAAGTTGGGATTGATGCACAAATTGATCTGCTTCGCTCGTCGTTGAACAAAATGTCTGATAAAAATTATAATGATTCGTATGGAAAAATTACCGAAATATTGAATCAATTAATGAAAGAAGAAACATCACCTGAGAACATGTTAAAAATTGGTAATTCTATATTTGAAATTGCGTCAAATAACCGTTTTTATTCAAAATTATATGCGGATTTGTATACTTCATTGATTCACAATTATGAGATTATGCGGACGATTTTTGAAACTAACTTGAATTCTTTTATGGAATTGTTTAATTGTATTGAACACGCTGATCCAGATCAAGATTATGATAAATTTTGTAAAGTTAACAAAAATAATGAACGTAGAAAGGCGTTCAGTTTATTCTTTGTAAATTTAAAAAAAAATGGTATTATTAGTGAAAGTAGAATAATTGAATTGATTTATGGGTTATTTGAACAGCTTACGTCATTTATTTTAATAGAAAATAAAAAGGAAGAAGTGGATGAATTGACTGAAAATATTGCAATTTTATATAATAAAGAATTATTTGAAAAATGTACCAATAAAATTGGTGATGAGAATTTTCCACAGATCATTAATAGATTGGCTCATAGTAAAGTAAAGACATATCCTAGTTTATCGAATAAATCTATTTTCAAATTTATGGACTTGATTGAAATGTAATTTTATGGAGTGGAGGAAAACGGAGTGGAGCGACCCGTAATTACGAAGTCAGAAGGCGCTGGGTGTAAGCGTAGCGAAAAGCGAGGGAACTCCGGAGACGTTAGTCGAAGGAGTTC
>Ga0209829_10000621_pt1 | contig 31384 bp, 27 predicted proteins | sample C_140205_EF_Meta_FD_187311 | JGI IMG/M metagenome (GOLD analysis project Ga0209829, IMG submission 187311) | Freshwater microbial communities from Lake Croche, Canada to study carbon cycling - C_140205_EF_MetaG (SPAdes) (version 2) | ecosystem: Environmental > Aquatic > Freshwater > Lake... | reverse complement strand
TGAACATTTTAAAGGTAAACCTGAACCCTATCCTCTTGGAGTTGACTCTTCCGCTTGGGTTTCACCTAGTGCTAAAATTGGCGCTGGTACTTCCGTTTTACCTTTTGCTCGCATTGGAAATAATTCTATTATTGGCACCGATTGTATTATCCATGGCGGAGTTTCTATCGGACGGAATTGCACCTTGGGAAACCATATCGTTCTACATCCAAATGTTGTTATTTATGATGATTGTGTCATTGGTGACCATGTCACCATACATGCTAATAGCGTGATAGGTGCAGATGGCTTTGGCTATAGGTTGACTGATGGAATACACAAAAAGATCCCCCAGACAGGCAATGTTGAACTAGAAAATTATGTCGAAATTGGTGCAGGATCCACTATTGATCGCGGCACCTTTGGCCCCACTCGAATCGGTGAGGGTACCAAAGTTGATAATTTGGTTCAAATTGGGCACAATTGCGAAATAGGCAAACACAATTTATTAGTGGCCCAGGTTGGTATTGCTGGATCATGTACGACAGGAAATTATGTGGTGGTTGCTGGGCAAGCAGGCCTTGCAGACCATGTAACTTTGGCTGACGAGGTTGTCGTTGGTGCTAAAAGTGCGGTGATGCGAACTGCGGGCAAGGGTGAGCGTCTACTTGGCATCCCAGCTCGCCAAGAACGAGACGAAAAGCGAATTCTAATAAGTATGGCTAGGCTTCCTGAAATTTGCAAAGACATCAAAAAGATCAAAAAACAATTAAACATCCCAGACGAAGAATAATACGCAATTAACAAAATTTCATGCTACATGGAAGTTGAGCAATCTAATCGATGACCTCTACAACAATCATTGATGAGCCAATTGGATTATTAGCAGGCTATGGGCAATTTCCTGTTGTTTTTGCACAATCGGCACGCAGGTTGGGTTTACATGTTGTTTGCGTTGGAATTACTGAAGAAGCAGGGTATGAACTAAAAGACCTCGTCGATCATTTTTACTGGTCAGGCCCCGCTCAGTTGGGAAAAATGATCAATCGGTTTAAAAAACATGGTGTTAAAAATGTAGTGATGGCAGGCAAGATTCACAAAGCGAATTTACTTCACAAGCCTTGGAAAATATTTAATCTTGCACCTGATTTACGAACCTTGATTTTCTGGTATCTTCGCAAAAGAACAGACAATAAAGACGACACCCTATTGTTATCCATTATCAAAGAATTCGCAAAAGATGGTATAAATTTCGCATCCGCCCTTGATTACATACCGGAGATTCTAGTGCAATCAGGAACATTAACCCGCAGGGGCCCAACTAATTCCGAAATGCAGGACATTTATTTCGGGTGGAAACTTGCCCGTGAAATGGGTCGCTTGGATGTGGGGCAGAGTGTTGCGGTGAAAGATCGTGCTGTTTTAGCCATCGAAGCCATTGAAGGCACCGATAAAAATATAACTCGGGCCGGGGAATACTGTAAGTCTGGGGGATTCGTTGTTGTTAAAGTGGCAAAACCAAATCAAGACCGCAGGTTTGATGTGCCAACTATTGGAATCGATACGATTCAAACACTTCATAAAGCCAGAGGCAAAGTACTGGCGATAGAGGCAGGGCAAACAATTTTTTTAAGCGAAAAAGATGCAGTAAACCTTGCAAATGACCTAGGGATTACCATTATTGCATTAGCGGACAAAGATATACCTTCTTTGTAATTATCGTTGATTTCTTATTCACTTATCGCTTTTAACCATACTTAATAATATCATAATAATATGGATCTTTTACTTTTTCCTAACAATTAAAACATTAGCGATACAATGGGCAACATCTCTTTTAATATTCCTGATTCACTCGACAAAACTTGGGAAAAAGAGTTGTTAAAGTCATATTTTTTGGGTGGCCCAGACTCCATGCCTTTTTTTTCCAGCGTCGCCATCAACAAGAATACTTTATCACTTAAAAAAGAAGAACATGATTCCTGCTTTCTAAATATTCCTTGGAATATTGGAAACCATGGTATTTTCATGTCTCCAACTTCAACCCTGCCTTTATCCGATTCGCCTTATTCCTTGCTTATGGAGTTGGCGCGCGGGAAAGTTAACCAATTTAGAAATTTCAATGCAGACTGGGAGTTTAGCGGCTTAAAAATAAATCAAGACCTTCGGGATCAACTAGCTAAATCCACTCTTGAATTTGGAAAATCTTTTAGCAATAGTGATCGCCCTCAACAAGAAAAATCATTGCAAAATGCGATCGAATTTGCTTATCACGGCTCAGACACTTTAATTCGCGAGTACATTCGTCAAATATTTGATATTCGGCATCAAGATAATCAACCCTTTGAAACGGGCCTTTCTGCCAAAGTTTCAAAACCATTTCCGGCTTCTCTAACGAGCAAAATGGAACAATCTTTTAACTACATGCAAGTAGGATTCAATTGGAAAAATATTGAAACTTCCCAAGGTATTTTCTATTGGGATCAAGTTGATCAAGCTTTAGAAAGCTGCTTGTCTACTGGAATGGAAGTAATCGGCGGGCCAGTTATTCAAATGACAAAAGAATCCCTTCCGGAATGGTTGACCGCTTCCAGCAGCACAGCTTCCCAATATGCCACTGCAATGGCCCGATTTTTAGACACCGCTATAAGGCGATATAACGGAAAGATCCACCGCTGGATCATTTGCTCGGGGTTGAATGTTGCTACTGAACCAGCATTTGGTGATGAAACTTACTTTCGTATAGCCTGCAAACTTGCAGAGATTGCCAAGCAAATTCATTCCTCATTAGAAATTATTATTGGAGTCACTCAACCCTGGGGTGAATATACCGCCTCCAAAAAAAGGGCATTTTCACCTTTTATTTTTACAGATAATCTTTGTAGGGCAGGGCTTAATCTTGCTGCAATCGATATTGAAATTGTTATGGGTTCATCCCCTAATGGTTCCTTCTGTAGAGACATGCTCGAAACATCCAAGCTTTTAGATCTCTATGCAGTTTTAGGGATGCCCTTAACCCTTACCCTTGGTTATCCATCAGTTAAGAATCAAGGCGAGCTAGGAGATGGTAATTTTGGAAACTGGAAAGGTACAAAAACCCCAGCAACTCAAGCAGATTGGGTGGAATCTTTCACTTCGTTGGCTCTTAGCAAAAGGTATATTCAATCTATTCATTGGGTTCAATTATCGGATGATCCCGATTCTGATTTTCCAAACTGCGGTCTATTTGATAAAGATTGGCAACCCAAAGCATCTTTTTCTTGCATGGAAAAGATACGAAAGACTCATCTCCGCTAGATCGCTTTAATTCAAGCCTATAAAAAAAAGCCAGCCTTTTTAAAGGCTGGCTTTTTTAGTAATCACAAAGATCAGGGCGTCTTTGGATCTAAACCTTTAACAGGTTTATCACCAGGAGGTCCAACAGACTCAAGAACTTCCTTTTCTTCGACTTCAAAGGTTGGCTCAAAAATTATCTTCTTTTCACCATCAACTTCACCAACTCTGGTGTTGATAAGATTTTTGCCAACAAAAGAACCACGAAGAAGGTCTTCAGATAAAGGATCTTCCAAGAAATGCTCGATTGCCCTGCGCAAAGGTCGGGCACCAAAATCAAGGCTAGTACCTTTTTCAATCAAAAGTTCTTTTGCTTCTTCGGTAAGAACAAGCCTGAGGTTCTTTTCTTTAAGCCGCTTGTAAACCTTGCTTAATTCAATGTCGATAATGTTCTTAAGATCAGGCTTGGTAAGCGGCCTGAAAACAATGATATCATCAACACGGTTAAGGAATTCAGGGCGGAAATTATTTTCCATCGCCTGCTTCACGGTTTCCTTCATTTTGGAATAGTTAGCTTGTTCATCTTTGCGATTATGAAAACCGTAACCACCAACTTTACCCGTAATTTCAGCAGCGCCGATATTCGTGGTCATGATGATAATAGAATTTTTAAAATCGATTGTTCGACCTACATTGTCGGTCAAACGACCTTCTTCCATGATTTGTAAAAGCATGTTCCAAACTTCGGGATGGGCTTTTTCAATTTCATCAAGAAGAACAACACTATAAGGTTTTCGCCTGATTTTTTCTGTTAACTGGCCACCTTCTTCGTAACCAACATATCCAGGAGGTGCACCGACCAAACGGCTTACATTATGCTTTTCAGAATATTCACTCATGTCAATCGAGATAAGCGAATTTTCATCTCCGAACATGAATGCTGCAAGGCGTTTTGCTAACAGAGTTTTACCAACACCAGTTGGGCCTGCAAAAATAAAGCTACCAATAGGGCGCTTAGGATCTTTAAGCCCTGCACGACTTTTACGCACAGCCTTAGAGATTGACTCAATCGCCTCATACTGGCTAACAACTTGCTTATGCAGCTCTTTTTCCATCGAAAGCAAACGAGCCGTTTCGTTATCCTCGAGACGTTTAAGAGGCACACCTGTCATTTTGCTTACCACTTCGGCAATGACATCGTCATCAACCACACCATCAACTTCGCGAGATTTATCGCGCCATTCTTTGGTTATGGTTTCTTTTTTCTTCTTAAGCTTATCTGCTTGATCACGAAGATGAGCTGCTTTTTCAAAATCTTGTTCAGCAACAGCAGCTTCTTTTTCTTGATTAAGCTTTTCGATTTGTTGATCTAGCTCTTTTAAATCGGGCGGCCTAGTCATGGCTTTTAGCCTAACGCGCGCGCCAGCTTCGTCGATAACATCGATTGCTTTATCAGGCAAACAACGACCACTTATATAACGATCACTTAGCTCAACGGCACTCGTAAGAGCTTCGTCTTTAATTTGAACGCGATGATGAGCTTCATATCGGTCGCGAAGGCCGCGAAGAATCTCAACGGCTTCTTCTTTGGATGGAGGATTGACTATGATTTGTTGGAAGCGCCTTTCCAAAGCACCATCTTTTTCAATGTATTTTCGATATTCATCAAGGGTGGTAGCCCCAATACATTGGATTTCACCACGAGCAAGAGCTGGCTTTAGGACATTAGATGCGTCGATAGCACCTTCAGCACCGCCTGCGCCAACAAGGGTATGAAGTTCATCAATGAAAAGAATGGTATTTTTGGCCCTTCGAACTTCGTTCATAACGGCTTTGATGCGTTCTTCAAACTGTCCGCGATACTTGGTACCAGCGACCATCATCGCAAGGTCAAGAACAACAATACGTTTGTCTCTAAGCAATTCTGGGACATTTCCATCAATAACCAATTGTGCCAAGCCTTCAACAATCGCAGTTTTGCCAACGCCTGCTTCGCCAAGAAGAACAGGATTGTTCTTGGTTCTTCTGCTAAGGATTTGAACAACCCGCTCGATTTCATTGGCTCTGCCAATAACGGGGTCTAGTTTCCCTTGTTTAGCAAGTTCGGTGAGGTCTCTACCAAAACTATCCAAGGCGGGAGTTTTGGACTTGCCTCGACCAGGTTGTTTTTCACCACTGCTACTTCCGCCCCCAGTCTCTTCGGTAGCCATATTGTGCCCCAGCAAATTAAGAACTTCTTCCCGGACATCGTCAAGTTTCAAGCCAAGGTTCATCAAAACCTGAGCCGCAACACCTTCTTGCTCGCGCAATAATCCCAAGAGGAGATGTTCTGTGCCAACATAATTATGGTTAAGATTTCGAGCTTCCTCAATAGAGTAGTCGATCACTTTTTTGGCCCTAGGTGTTTGGGGGAGTTTCCCCATCGTCACCATATCGGGGCCAGATTGAACTATTTTTTCAACCTCGAGTCGGATTTTTCTCAAATCGATATCAAGGTTTTTAAGAACATTCGCAGCTACGCCGGAACCTTCTTTTACAAGCCCAAGCAAAATATGCTCTGTGCCAATGTACTCATGATTGAAGCGCTGAGCTTCTTGATTGGCAAGTTGCATAACTTTGCGAGCACGATCAGTAAAACGCTCATACATATTTTAATTAGCCCTGTAAACTTTTAAGCTAATGACCCACTACCAGATCACAAGATACACTTTTAACAATCGTGGGTCATCTCCAAAACAAAAATATTCCTTACACAACTTATTATAGTCATTCGCAGACTTTTATACCGATCTTGCCAAAATAATTAAAATTATTTTTAAATCATTCACATTCGGCTGATAAAAAGGCACAACATTGGTCATTAATGATTAAAATCCGGGTGGTCTCTCGAATTTTAATTGCGGGAATTCTCCCACATTCATTCCAACCAACTTAATCTTATCTGATTCCAAATTCCCCAAACCAACCTTAGCACTTAACCCAATATGATCAATTTTTGCAGGATCAAAACCCATTAATCTTGCGCATGTGGCATCAATTGCAACAGGATCATCACTCATTAGCAAGATGTTTGATTTAATCGAATCACCATAAAGAGGCCCATCACCTTGCATGCCAACAATACCATCTACTAAAGAAAGATCAGCTTTTCTTGTCGAATTAATATCTACGATACTATTAACAATCCCTTGAAAATGTAGTTCGTTTTTAGGCCACCCGTAAGCTTGACCTGAAGCAATACCAAACAAGTTTTTCAAAGAAAGTGTTACATTTGTCCAATGATGGGTTTTAAGCTTGGGAACAGATATTAAAACATCAGATTCATAAGCCTCTTTACTAAAGTAAATGAATCCTAACCCAGATTTTGACCCTAAATTGACAACTTTTTTAGTTTGATCGTAATTGATATCTACAAATCGAATTTTATGCTCGGCCAATACTTTTTCCAACCCACACTCCCGAAGCAAACATCCCATATTTCTTCGATGCCCCGACCCTTCTCCAACCACAATTTCTGCTGCACCTTCTTCAATGCAGAGACGAATCATCGCATCCACAACCATCGGATTAGTATGAATTGGTCTTTGGGGATTAAATTCAACAATATTAGGTTTTATAAATATTTTTTTGCCTGCTAATGGAACCTTTTGTTTAAATGATTGATACATCTCCCTCAGAGCTAAAAGAACACCATCTTCGTAACTTGTTACATTTTTCCAAGCCACTAAGCTTTCGTTTTGCCTGACCTGAACACCTCCCAAACCATCGATTAGCAATCGACGAAGAACTTTTTTGACCCATTCGCTCCAAGATTCACATGGAATGGATGCCTTTTTATATGCTATTTTTTTTGATTCTAAATTTATCGCAAAGGGGTTTTCTTTAATTGCCTTGTTTGCAAGAAGCGCCAACGATGCACGACAGACCGATTTAGCAAGTGGCTGGGATTCACTGGAAAATTCCTTGCAAAAGCTAGCAGAAAGATCAGTGATTGCACTTTCAAGCTGAGCAATTTCGTCACGATTATTATTTAAATATAATGAGCATGCTAGGACTGCCCAAAAAGCGTGCTCTAAATCTAAAGGCGCAAAAATACTTTGCTTCAAATAAGCAATCGATGCACCAACCTTTGGATTTGTAGACCCCTTAGTGCCATTCAAGGCCAGCAGGCAAAGAGCCGTGGGACCTGGAACAGGATCTAAAAGCTTTCCAAGAACTGTTTTATTGCCATAGTTTGCGCCTCCCTCATCCATTAAGCGGTCCAAGAGAAATTCAATCCCTTCCGTCACTCTGGGATTATCCTGCAAACCAGCCGATCGAAGAGAAAGAAGGGCCCAAGCCGTGGGTTCAACCCAAGAAAAAGTATTAAGAGACCAGGGCCACCCCATAACCTGCGGATTTATGCCCTTGGCATGAATTTCCATCGCTCGATTATTTTTTGTAACGGTTCCTTTTATTTCAAGCAAAATAGAAGCCATTGAAGAAATAGCTGTTGGATTAAGCTTTAGTTTTACGAAAGTGAAAAGCACAATGGATGTAACCCAAACAGCCTCCGGCCTGCCGTTTGGTGAAACCACAATTCCATTGGGTCCAATACAAGATTCCAAAAATGCAATAGCAGAGGCAAACTCTTTACTTGATTCATACTTGCTGTTTTTAAGTGCCAAAAGGGCCAAACAGGTCGGTTCTATCGAGGCGGATTTATTAGAGTAATAAGCCCAACCACCGCTTGGAACAGCATTTTCAATTAGCCAATTTTCCAAGTCAAATGCAGATTGGCTAAGCATGGTTAGATTTCTATCAGGATTTAATTTGGAGTCGACCCTGAACTACGAAGTTTACTACGCAAGAATTTTGCCCTAGCAGTATTTCTTTCTTCACCATCAAGGGTGCTACCCATCAATTTTTGCAAATGGGCTGGCTGGGTCTGAATAAACAATTCGTTAACCGTGTTGATATCAACATCTTCAATCATCTTCATATGAATACCAAGTCGAACGTAAGACAAAAGTTCCATGGTTTCATCAGAGGTCATCATAGTGGCAGAACTAAGAGTACCAAAAGCTCTGGAAATACGATCCTGAAGTATTTGGCCATTATCTTTTTTCCAAGCAACACGGGCTTGCCTTTCGTAATCAATGATTTGAGGAATCACGCTATAGATTTCATTAAGGATGGCTGTTTCGCTTTTACCTAAAGTAACCTGATTAGAAATCTGGAAGAAGTGCCCAGAAAAACGGCTGCCTTCCCCATAAAGGCCGCGATGAGTAAGATTTATACGCTGCAGTGCTCGAAAAACTTTGTCAATTTGCTTGGTAAAATCCAAGGCGGGCAAATGCAACATCACACTGGCACGCATTCCTGTTCCAACGTTAGTTGGGCAAGCAGTGAGGTATCCAAATTCTTCGTGAAATGCGTAGGAAACCTTTTTTTCTAGATAATCATCAAGCTTATTGATTGTTTCCCAAGCGCTTTCGAGAGAAAAACCTGAGCGCATCACCTGTAGGCGCAAATGGTCTTCCTCGTTAACCATCAAGCTAAGGGATTCCAAGTTGCCCAGAGCAACGCCCCGAGGGCCCTCATTGGCAGCCAATTCTCTGGAAATGAGCTGTCTTTCTACAAGAAATTGGCGATCGAGTGTGTTGAGAGCGGTGAGGGATACATATTCAAATTTTTGTTCAAATTCGAGTGTTTGAATGCGGTCTTTAAGAAGGTTTTCAATCTCAGCTTTTTGAAAGTTACTTGCTCGATTGGGAAAAGGAAACCCAGCAAGATTTCTTGCCAGCCTAATTCTGCTGGAAATCACAATATCCGATTCAATACCACTGCCTTTAAGCCATTCACCACTTGATTTCGAGAGCGTTTCAAAATTCATTCGGATTTTCCTTTTCTTTAAGTAAATCCCTTAACCTTGCGGCTTCTTCATAGGATTCTAGTTCAATTGCTTTTTTAAGTTCCTGCCTAATTTTTAATATCTCATCAGATCTTTTACCTGAAAGATCCGGATTGCGCTTAGGTATTTTACCTAGATGCTTTTTAGAATGCTGAATTTTTTCGATTAAAGGCTCAAGACCCAGTTTAAAATGATTATAGTCCTTGGGGCAACCCAAGCGTCCCTGAGCGCGAAAATCCATATAGCGCGTTCCACAGTCTGGGCACACTAATTTTGATAATTCATCTGCCTCTTTACCAATATGCTTGGAAATCAACCCCTGCAAAATACCTGGAAGGTCATTATCGGATTGTTTCAGCAACTGCTTAGCTTCCGCACATTCTTTGCAAATGTTCGTGATTTTTTTTTGGCCGCCCACGATGTCGGTCAAATGGATTGTCGCAGGTTTTGAACAGTACTTACAAATCATGATTTAAGTTGGCCAAGGGAAAAGTTTAATATTAACTTACTGGTTCTCAAGCAATCGTATTTTATCTCTAATGCCAGCAGCCTCTTCATATTTTTCTTTTTGAATAACCGATTGAAGCTGTTTCCTTAAAAGATCAATTTCTTTTTGAATATTCTTATTTGTGCCATATCTTGTTGGGAACTTTCCACAATGCTTGGTTTCTCCGTGAATATTCTCCAAATAAGGCAATAATTCATCATGAAATACGGTGTAATCATGGGGACATCCCAAACGGCCTGAATTTCGAAAATCAGCAAACTGCATGGAACAGGTTTCACAAACTGCAGAGGTTGAACCAGCTAAATTCTCTACCATTTTCGATATAGAAGGCCCAAGATCTGCATCAACGGTTTCTTTTTCCAAAACTTCCTCTTGCAAATACTTTTGTGCGCATTCTTCGCAAAAATGACACTCTTGAACATTATCTTTATTAACTATTTCAGTAATATGCATCGTTGCGACTTTAGGACACTTATGACATTTCATCTGCTTGTTTCCTCGTAATTCAATATTGAAAATCAAGCCATTAAAAAAACTATCCACTATCAAATTACATGAACTATGATTATTTTAGCGGGGTAGTACAAGATGCAAACAGTGGTTTTTTATAAATAGACTACGAACTTTGCAATTTCCTCACCTTTTATCAGGGTTTCCTATGAAAAATATTTACAAAATATGCTTAATTTTTACACTTTTGCCCCTAACTTCTCCTCTAAGTGCAGAGGAATGGAATGGTTTTCTTGGCCCCAAAAGAAATGGTCAAGCTTTTCCTAGTATCGAGGCTTTTGTAAAAGAACCTCAATTAATCTGGTCTGCACCCGTTGGAGACGGGTTTAGTGGCCCGGTTATTTTTGCGGAAACTGTTTTTCTACATCATCGCATTAGAAACACTGAAGAAATCACATCCTTCTCACTGAAATCAGGGAAAGTGAACTGGAAAAAATCGTTCCCAACAACTTATAAAGATGATTTTTCCAGAGGCGATGGCCCACGCTCCACTCCTGCGGTTAATAAAACCGCGTTAGCATCTATTTCCCCTGATGGAATACTGCGGGTGCTTAATACTAGCAATGGGCAACTCTTATGGGAAAAAGATTTGGTCTCTGAATTTGAATCGAGCAAGATTTTTTTTGGCTTTGGCAGTTCGCCTTTAATTATTGATGACAAATTAATTGTAATGGCGGGTGGCAAAAACGCTGGTTGTATTTGCATTGATATCAAAACTGGTAATCTTATATGGAAGAGCGGCAGTTTTAAAGGAAGTTATGCATCGCCAGTTATTTCCAAATTCGCTAACGAGGATTCGGTTTTTCTTTTTCACCGCGAGGGCCTTTCTATCCTTAAATTAATTGATGGCTCAAATATTGGAATGTTTCCCTGGCGGGCCAGATTTGATGCTTCAGTTAATGCTGCAACCCCTTTAATTGAAGGCGATGAGATTTTCTTAACCGCCAGTTATGGCACAGGCGCTGCTTGGCTTAAATTTGGTTTGGGAAAGTTTGAAAAAACTTGGGCCAACGACACTTCACTCTCTTGCCATTTTGGCACCCCGATTATTTCCAACGGATACTTGTATGGCTTCCATGGTAGGCAAGAATCTGGAGCAGAATTTCGTTGTGTAAATTTAAAAACAGGAGAAATTTTATGGGCAAAGGATGGAACAGGTAGTGGCAATTTAATCAAATTTAATAGTCATTATTTGGTATTAGCAGAAGATGGAACCCTCTTTTTAAACAAATTCAATTCCACCAAATGGGAACCTGTTTTTTCACAGAAAATCCTTAATAACCCCTGCAGGGCCCAACCAGCTTTTGCAGACAAATTTTTGCTAGCAAGAGATGGCACTAAACTGATCTGCCTTCAAATAGCGCCCTAACCTTTAAATACTTCTGAACAAATATAAATGCTTTCCCTTAGCCACCTGACTAGCGCAGAAGGGTAAAGCAAGGAATACGCCGTTTAAACGGTATAAGCGGACCATTTTACTTCAAAATTGGAGGAATGGGCAATATTTGAGGCCATTTTTCAACCTTTTTTAATTTACAATCTAAGTCGTTGTCACGGGATCCTAAACACTAGGTGAAATCATGCGCATTTATCAATTCTTAAAGTCCATGGGAATTTCATTTGATATTATTCAACATCCCCCAGCTTTTTCAGCGCAAAAACTTGCAAAATATCTGCACACGCCTGGCAGGCAAATTGCCAAAACCGTTCTCCTTAAAACCATGGATAGTTATAAAATTGCAGTTTTACCTGCAGACCAAATGCTTGATAAATTCCAGATCGAACTTTTGATTGAGACAAAGGTTAAAATGGCAAACCCTCTAAATATGTCTGAACTTTTCTTTGATTGCGAGTGGGGGGTAGTTCCAGCATTTGGCTCCGCTTATGGAATTTCCACCATCGTAGATTCTTGCCTTATTAAGTGTTCCAGCATTGTTGTTCCTGGGCATTCTCATCTTGAATCCATTAGAATCAATTCTAAAGATTTTCTTGCCTTGGAAAATCCAATGTTTGGTTCATTTCTTAAACCAGAAATGGTTGCAGTTTAAACTTCCTAACCAATTTTGCTTTAGGGTTTAATTTTTTGCCTTCAGAAAGTATTCTGAAGAAATGAACATTCTTGAAAATTCTTACATAATTACCGGCCCGACTGCCTCTGGTAAAACCAACCTCGCAATCAAGTTGGCACAGCATTTAGATTCAGAAATAATTTGCATGGATTCCATGACTCTTTTCAAAGACATGGATATTGGCACAGCAAAACCCACCCAACGCGAGCAAACTCTGGTTAAACATCATATGGTAGATATTTTGCTACCTTCGGAACCAAGCAATGTGCAATTATGGCTGAAATGTGCTACAGAAATTGCTCAAGCATTAATCAGTAATGGAAAATCACCCATTTTTGTTGGCGGAACTCCCCTATATCTAAAAGCACTAATGATGGGGTTGTTTGAAATCCCAGAAATTCCCAAACACATTCGTGAGGAATTAGAAGCAAAATTCCCCCAAACTGATTTTGCAGAAGCGCATCGAATGCTGTCAGAAATCGATTCTGATTCTGGAAAAAGAATTCACCCAAATGACAGACGCAGAATTATTCGGGCACTGGAGGTTTGGCAGGGCCTAGGAAAAACAATCAGTTCTCTTCAAAAACAGTGGGAAATAAACACCAATAACCAATTCAATCCAGATAAAATCCGATGCATTTGGCTACAAATGCCCCGCCAAAAATTACATGAACGAATTCATATTCGAACTAAACAATTACTTAAAAATGGTTGGGTTGATGAAGTACTGCTTTTACGCCAAAAATACCCCAATCTTAGCAAAGAAGCTTCGCAAGCAATTGGTTATTCCCAAATCTCCAAATTTTTAGACGGGTCGCTAAGTTTCGAAAAAATGGAAGAAGCAATTAATCTAGCCACTAGGCAGCTTGCAAAAAAACAAGAAACTTGGTTTAGACATCTTTCAGGTTGTATTCCTGTACCTTTGGAAAATAACTTCCAATTTTGGAATTTCCATATCGATATGTCACCAGATATTTTGTTATAATCAGTTATTGAATATTGTTTAATTTGTTATTAGGGCAAATAATTTTTAAGGCTTTTTGTAATTATAAAAAATTTATGTCACAAAAAGTAACAATTCATGTGCTCGAAGGTTCTGATAAAGGTATCGCTTTTCGCTCGTTGAACTTACCTGTTTCTATTGGCAGAGAAGAAGGCAACAACATTCGGCTCAGTGATGAAAGAATCAGCAGGTTTCACGCTAAGATTCAAGACGATAATGGCGAAATAATCCTAACAGATCTTGAAAGCACAAACGGAACAAGAGTAAATGGTAACATCATTCACATTCGTAGATTAAAAGCGGGCGACAGAATAAGCATAGGAAGATCAATTCTGCTATTTGGTTCAGAATCTGAAATACGAAATCGAATCAATTCAATCTCAAGTATCGCAGAAAAATCTGGCAAAACTAGACTTTCCGATGATACGGATCAGGGTACCGACCAAGCTTCAATAATCGTAGAAACCTTCGACCACGATTTACCTGCAAATTTAGAACCCGACCAAACAATTTCCATCCAGCACGGCAATGTCTTCCTTGGCGACAAACCACTTCCTCCTCTACCAAGAAAACTTTCTCCATCCCAATCAGCAAGACTTGCAGAATTATTTGAATACCTTCATAGGCAATTAACCTTAGCCACCGAAAGTATGAGCGCCACTGATGAAGATTCTGATATTTCATTAAAATATTCTGATTGGCAGAAAATCCAATCAATCCACCTGATCTTGGCTAAATATGCTCGCGCCATCATTGATCCCGATAACCTGCAACCCTAATATCTCAACAATTTTTTTACGATCAATTCTAATTTTTTGCTTTACAATTCAAACTTATAAATTGAATTAGTCTCTTTTAATAATTGTTACAATGGGAGTGCCCAAGGATGGCGGATAAATCTTTTGCTCATTTACATTGCCATACCCATTACAGCTTGCTTGATGGCGCTAGTCGAATTCCCGAACTTGTTAATTATGTCAAACAACAGGGCATGAATTCTGTAGCGCTAACCGATCACGGGAATTTATACGGGGCAATCGAATTTTATAAAGAGTGCAGGGCAGGCGGAATAAACCCAATCGTAGGCTACGAAGCTTATGTCGCCCCAAAGGGAAGAACAGATCGGGACGCAAAAAAGCGTGGGGATGCAGGGTTCCATTTAACTCTTTTAGCTAAGAACAACAAAGGTTATCAGAATCTGATAAAAATGGCATCGATAGCGTTTCTTGAAGGTTATTACTATGTTCCGCGGATTGACAAAGAAATTTTAAAAGCCCACAGTGAAGGAATCATCTGTCTCAGCGGTTGTGCATCAAGCGAATTTAGCGACTTTATTCTTCAAGAAAAACATGAAGAAGCTACAAACTTAGCTCGATGGTTTGCTAAAGTTTTTAAAGATCGATTCTTTGTAGAGATCCAGAATAACGGAATCCCAATTCAAGAAGAATGCGCCCGTGGGGCGATCGACATTGCTAATAAACTTGGCTTACCGTTGGTTGCAACCTCGGATGCACACTATCTAAGGCCTGAAGATAGTAACGCCCACGATGTTCTGCTTTGCATTAACACCGGCAGGCTTCGAACTGACGAAAATCGTATGAAGTATGGTTCCGACCAATTCTACATTCGTTCCCCCCAAGAAATGTATAAACTGTTTCCAAACCAGGAAGAAGCAGTTAAACGAAGCCAAGAAATTGCTGATACTTGTGATATCCAGTTAGATTTCAGCAAAAGACATTTCCCAGTTTTTTCACCACCAGACAAAAAGACACCCGAGAAATACTTAATCGAATTATGTAATGCGGGCATGAAGGAACGCTACGGAGAAAACCCACCTCATGCAGCCAAGGAAAGAATTGAAAAAGAAATTGGCATTATTTGCAGAATGGGATTTGCAAGTTACTTTTTGATCGTCGCAGATTTCGTCAGATTTGCAACTGACAAGGGAATCCCAAGTAGCGCTAGAGGTTCCGCCTGTGGGGCACTTGTAAGTTATGTTCTCAAGCTGAGCCATGTAGACCCACTTGAATATGGTCTTTTGTTCGAACGATTTCTTGATCCTAACCGAAGCGAAGCGCCTGATATCGACATCGATTTTTGCAAGGAAAGGCGCGAGGAAGTTATCGCTTATGTTCGAGAAAAGTATGGCGAAGAAAGTGTTGCACAAATTGCAACATTTGGAACCATGGCTGCCCGAGCTGCAATTAAAGATGTGGGTAGGGTTTTTAATATCCCGCTCGATCGCGTAACCAAACTTTGCGAATTAGTTCCGGAAACACCCGGAATAACCCTTCAAGAAGCAATCAATGGTAATTCAGAATTCAAACATGCCATTAATGATGATCCACAAATCAAAGAGCTTATAGATATCGCACTTAAGCTAGAAGGTACAAATCGCAATGCTGGAACTCATGCTGCGGGCGTGGTTATTTCAAATGGCCCGTTAACAGATTATGTACCGCTACAAAGAATTGTGCGAAAAGGTGATGAATCGCAACGAAAAGAAGAAGGTGTGATCACAACACAATGGGTAATGGGAGACTTAGAAACCGTTGGCCTTTTAAAAATGGATTTTCTGGGGCTTCGAACCCTTACCGCTCTTGATAATGCGGTTCGCATGATTAAAAAAAATCATGATGTAAGTATAGATCTAAACAGCATTCCGCTTGATAACAAAGAAACTTACGACTTATTGCAAAAGGGTGATGCAAAAGGTGTTTTCCAATTGGATTCAAGCGGTATACGCGAACTTCTTAAGCGCATGAAACCGGATAATATCCGAGATATTATTGCGATCATGGCTTTATATCGCCCTGGCCCATTAGAAGGCGGCATGGTTGATTCCTACATCAACCGAAAACATGGCCGGGAAAAACCGGTATACGCACACGCTGTAATGGAACAAATTCTTTCCGAAACTTTTGGAGTCATGGTTTATCAAGAACAGATCATGCAGATTTTAAACCAATTGGGGGGTATCGAATTATCCAGCGCCTATGCATGCATCAAAGCAATCAGCAAAAAGAAACACGAAATCATTGATAAAAGAAAGGAAGAATTCATCAGAGGGGCTAAAGAACGCGGCCTTGATGAGAAAACTTCTAGCGACATATTTCAATTGATCGTGGTATTCGGTGGCTATGGTTTTAACAAGAGCCATTCAGCGGCTTATGCACATATTGGCTTTCAAACAGCTTATTTAAAGCAACATTACCGCCCAGAATTTATGGCAGCCCTACTTACCAGTGAAATCGAAGATGGGAATAAACGCGATAGCCTTGTAATGCATATTGATGATGCACGCCGCGGAGGAGTAGAAGTTTGCCCTCCAAATATCAACTTAAGTGATTCTGATTTTGTAGTAGAAGATGGAAAAATTCTTTTTGGACTTAGGGCAATCAAGGGTTGTGGGGGTAATGCTGCAGCAGAGATTGTGCGTAATCGCACGGAACTTGGCAAATACCGAGATATATTTGATTTTTGCGAACGAATTGATCTTAGATTAGTAAGCAAAGGCGTGATAGAAAAACTAATCAAAGCTGGTGCGCTTGATTGCCTTAGGGCGCATAGGGCCCAATTAATGCATCTTTTGCCCAGAGCAATAAAAGGCGCAGTTGATAGGCAACATGACAAAAAATCGGGTCAGGGCAACCTATTTGCCCAGGCAATTGAAACCCCTGCTGAAGAAGATAACAACAGCAAATCAGTTTTAATTCAAGTTCCAGAATGGAACGAAACAGAAAAACTCAAATTCGAAAAAGAGGTACTAGACTTTTACTTCTCAAGCCACCCGCTTACGCAATTTGAAAAAGAAATCCGCAGATTTTCGACACATTCTTGTGAACAACTACGGGATTTACCTGCAGACCACGAAGTTACCCTTGGAGGAATGATCACTCAAATTCGGTTCATGAATACCAAAAAGGCCAAGAACGGAAACACAAGATATGTACGCTGCAGGATTGAAGATTTTAATGGCGGGGTTGATTGTGTGATGTGGCCTGATGATTACCTTCGATACAAAGACGAATATCAGGAAGACCGGGTCTGTTTCTTTAAAGGCAAAGTAGAGCGAACAAGGGATGAGCCTGGCCTTATTCTACAAAGAGTATTCAGCGTTGAACAAGCATCAAAAGAACTTGCAAAGGGGCTTTACTTGCAAGTTTCATTGGGTACAAACAAGCCCCATGAGATAAATCAAATTGCAGAAATATTAAAAACAAGCCCTGGATCTTGCCCAGTCTTTCTTTCGGTTCGGGATTATGCAAAAAATCTATGTGTACTCAAGTTAGGCCGGGCTTTTCAAGTCAATCCAAACCGCTTTCCAGTTGAGGAACTTGAAGAAATTTTAGGGCAGGGGAATGTCAAACTAAGTTAGAGCCTTCGATTTCTAAAAGGGTTTTCTTTAAACTAAAACTTGCAGAAAACCCTCCTAATGTTTTATCAGAGGCTATTACCCTATGGCATGGTATCAGCAATAGAATTGGATTCTTCCCGCATGCATTACCAACAGCTCTGCATGCTTTAGGATTCCCTATCTCAATTGCAATTTGTTTATAATTTTTAGTTTGGCCAAAGGGAATAGCAACTAATTTATCCCAAACATTTACTTGAAAGGGTGTGCCTTGAGGGCAGAGTTTTAGGGGAACTTTTTCCCCCGCATAAAAAGAATCAAGCAAGGCAATGAGCTGATCACAATCACTTATTTTCTTAATAGTAACGCAATTTTTAAGCCCTAACACCAACTCATTTAATCGTGAAGTTTGGGCATTGATTCCTGCAAGCAAGAAACGAACAGAAAAATAATCCCAATAAATACTAAAGTAAAAGCCTTTATAGAAACAGGAGCTGATTACAAATTCACCAGCATTGTTATCATGAAAAAGGCTGCTCATAGATTGCGTTTAAATCTGGACATAGTGCCAAGATAAATAAGCAATGAAATTGATCTTAGAGCTTCTTTCCAATTAACTTTAGAGGATCCAGCCCTGCGATCCTCAAAGATAATCGGGTATTCACCCAATTTGCTGCCACACCTATATACTCTGAAAAGCATTTCTTGTTGAAAGCTATAACCTTTAGACCAAACTCGATCGAAATCTACTTCTTTAAGTTTCGAAGTTCGATAACAACGAAATCCGCCACTAGCATCACGAACAGGCATCCAAAAAAGAAGTTTAACCAGATAATTCACGGAAGTACTAATAACCTTACGTGAAAAAGGCCAATTTTTAGTACCACCGCCAGGCACATACCGAGAACCAATCATTACATCTTTATCTGCCATCCCCTGAAAAATAGCAGGTATATATCTTGGATGATGACTAAAATCTGCATCGATACTCATGAAATAATCAAAACCATTGTTAATTGCAAACTTCATTCCAGCCACAATTGCTGTACCTAGGCCTAATTTGCCCGTGCGATGAATTGCGTGCAGATTTGAAAGTTCTTGGGTAAGAACATCTGCAAGTTTCCCCGTACCATCGGGAGAATTATCATCAACGATTAGGATATGGGCTTGGGGCATGAAATTTTTAATAGACTCAACCAAGGGCCTAAGGTTATCGTGTTCGTTATAAGTTGCGATACTGATCAGGAGTTTACTTTGATTTAATTCCGCCACATGATCTCCAAGTAAATTCAACTATTTGATAAAATTAATGATTTAAAGTTTAACTAAAAGGTTATTTTAAAGCTATATAGCTTTGAAGAACCCTATTTTAAGGAAGAAAGATGGCCGCGACAGACCCGATAAAGATAACTTGCCCAGAATGCAAAAAAGTAATAGCTGTCCCCCCAGACTTACTTGGAAAGAAAGTTCGTTGCAAAGGGTGCAGCAAAGTTTTTGCGGCAGAAAAACCAGCCCCCCCTAAAGAAACGGCAAAGCCTGCGGAACAAGACAAAAAAAAACAGCAAGTCGGAGACGACCCTGATGATGATGGCAAAGCCTACGGCATGCACGATACGATTTTACAAGCTCGTTGTCCAAATTGCGCCAAGGAATTATCGAGCGAAGATGCAGTCTTATGCATTTTTTGTGGATACAACAATTTAACCCGACAAATAGCACAGACACGAAAAACATATGACATCACCGGATCCGACATATTCTTCTGGAATTTACCCGGAATTATCGGCTTCATCATTTGTTTAATCCTGCTCACATTTAACCTCATTTACATGATAAAAATTGATGAGTGGTGCTCTCCGGAAGAAGGTAAGACTGATGCCCCATGGTTTGGGTTTTTAGCACATGGATCAATTAAGTTGTGGCTTTATATATTTTCAGGCTTTATACTATTCGTAGTCGGAAAATTCTCTTTTATAAGGCTGGTGTACGAAAACAGGCCTAAAGAAGAAGAAAAGATTTAATCAACATAACCCCGTGAACAATAGCCCAGTTCATGCTTGCAAACCTTAAAACCTACGCCTTAATTGGCATTGATGCTACCCTTGTCGAAGCTGAGGTCGATGTTAGTGCTGGTTTTCCAAAAACAGTAATAGTCGGACTCCCAGAACAAGCCGTAAAAGAAAGCATCCATCGAATTGAACGAGCCCTATCTAATCTAGGCTACTCTCGGACTACAGGCCATACCGTCATAAACCTAGCACCAGCTGACTTAAAGAAAGATGCAGGAAGTTTCGACCTTCCAATTGCTCTCGGTATTCTTGCTGCTACCGAGCAAATACCAATAAAAAACACCATCGATTACGCATTCGTTGGCGAACTCGCCCTTGATGGTAATCTCCGCCCCATTAAAGGTGCACTCTCAATTGCCTTGGCAGCAGCTAAAGGTGGCGTTAAAGGCTTACTTCTGCCATACATGAACGCCAAAGAGGCCAGTGTAGTAAAAGATCTTTTAATTTATCCGATTCATAACCTTTCAGATTCGGTTGGTTTTCTTACCGGGAAGAAAGTTATTGCGCCCTTGGTTCCAGAGGAAAACTTAGCATTCGAAAATCTCAACAAATACGACTTTGATTTCTCTGATGTACGCGGGCAGGAATCGGCCAAACGCGCTTTAGTTGTTGCTGCTGCAGGCGGACATAATGTGATAATGATTGGCTCTCCTGGAACAGGAAAAACCATGCTGGCTAAAAGAATGGCAACTATCCTGCCGCCGCTCACCCTAGAAGAAAGCCTCGAAACAACTCGCATTTACAGTGCCCTAGGCAGACTGAGTTCAGATCAATCTTTACTTACCACAAGGCCCTTTCGATCACCCCATCACACCATCAGCGATGCCGGAATGGTGGGAGGTGGCAAAACCCCTGCTCCAGGTGAGATCAGCCTTGCCCATCATGGAATTTTATTCCTGGATGAATTACCTGAATTCAACAGACGCAGCCTTGAAGTTTTAAGGCAACCATTAGAAGAAGGGCAGGTAACTATTTCCAGGGCTCTGCAATCTACAACTTTCCCTGCAAGATTTGTACTGGTTGCTTCAATGAATCCTTGCCCATGCGGGTATTTGGGCGACACCAAACATCCTTGCAAATGCTATCCCGCTGCGATTGAAAAATACATGGGTAAAATTAGCGGACCGCTTTTAGATCGAATCGATCTCCATATCGAAGTACCCGCTGTTCCATTTCAAGAACTTACAGCTATATCTGACGGAACATCCAGCACCCTCATGCGTGAACAAGTCAACTTGGCAAGAGAAAAACAAAGTCTACGATTTGGCAAATCAAATTTTATGCTCAATAGCAGAATGAATTCTAAACAAGTCCGAAAGCATTGCGTTCTAAACAAGGAAAGCAAATCATTACTACAAATCGCAATGGAAAACCTTGGCCTTTCAGCTAGGGCTCACGATCGGATTTTACGCATGGCCCGTACAATTGCAGACCTTGAACAAGCAAGTGAAATTCTCGCCCCACACCTTATCGAAGCTATCAGCTACCGTAGTTTGGATCGAAAACTATGGATGAAATAGATTATTTCCCATTCGCCCAAATGGTTCTTCCGCCATCAACAGGTAACTCAATTCCGGTAATAAATTCGCTTTGGATCAAAAATAATACGGCTCGTGAAATATCCTGTGGTGAACCTTCAGAACGAACAAGAGTGGCGTTGATTGCTTCTTGCCGCTCTTCCAAGGGTAAATCGAGGGGCAGCATAACTGGCCCTGGAAGAATGCAATTAACCCGAACTTTAGGATTTCTACTCCCAAGCTCCACTGCCAAACTTCGAGTAAGCGTTGGAATCGACCCTTTGGTAGCAAAGTAAGCACTATAGCCAAGATATGGCCTATCTTGAGCCCAATCACCAATATTAATAATATTGCCGCCTTCGGGTTGAGCAATCATCATAAGGCCCGCCAACCTAGAGGGCAGAAAAGTAGCTAAGATGTTTGCTTCAAAATGCCTAGATACATCCTTTGAAGAAATTTCGAGAAAGTCTTTTCGCTCCCAAATCGAAGCACAATTCACCAAAGCATCAAGACGCCCAAATTGCACCTTTATATCATGAAACATTCTCTCAACATCAGATTCCTGCGCTAAATCAGCGTGAAAGGTCGTAGCCTCAATTCCAGCCTTATTTAATAATTCTGCAGACTGTTTTGCTTCAAGAGCTGATGTTCTATAATGAATACAGATATGATAACCGATTAACCCCAGAGCATGTGCTACATGCCATCCAACTCTTTGTTTTCCACTGCCTGTTACAAGGGCAACTTTCTGAGGCATAATGATCCAACTTTCTTAAATCGAATATTTAAAGTTTGTAGCCATCCGTCAATCCTAAGTTTATCATAAATTATGTTTGTTAATTAATCTTAAGAGGGAATATCTAAATGGAACCAATTCTGTATGCATTTTATATTATCTTGGGAATTGCAGTGATTAAAATGGCAGTTCTTCTTGTAATTTGCAAAGGTAATTTGAGTAATCTTGCACATGCGATCACTACATTTTTTTTAGTCTTAGCCCAAGGTAAAACGCCTCAAAAAGAAAAGCCCAGTATCATTCCCAAAGGAGAAATCAAAGTTAATGCGGACCTAATCTGGCCGCTTTATTTACTGCAAAGAGAAGCCAGACTTATCGACTTTTTACTTGAAGATATCAGTTCCGCACCTGATGACCTTGTAGGGGCAGGTGTTCGGGAAGTGCATACAAAATGCAGGAAGTACTTACTCGAAAAATTAACCTTACAACCAGTTATTCCCCAAGAAGAAGGGGCCAGAATCACAATTGAATCGGGATTTAATCCAAGCAAAATAATGCTTACAGGTTTCCTTGAGGGGCAACCTCCCTACAACGGAATACTTAAACACCAAGGCTGGCAGGTATTATCTTCCCAGATTCCGGAAGTAACAGATTCTTTCCGACAGAATCCCGTCCTTGCACAAGCTGAATTAGAAATCCCCCAAAAGTAAGCAGAACATAACCATGGCAAATTCACGATTCTCAATTGGTATCGACTTAGGCACTACAAACTGTGCAATGGCTTACATTGATTCTCAAAAAGAGGATGGAACTGCGGAAGTACTTAATTTGCCTCAAATTGTTCAGCCCGGAGTTTATGAAGACAGAAAATTGCTTCCCTCTTTTATTTATCTGCCTCAAAAAGGCGAATTCCAGAACGGGGCTTTTAAACTTCCTTGGGGAGAAGAACAACCGTTTATTGTTGGCGAATTTGCTAAATCCCATGGTGCACTGGTCCCGACTCATTTGGTAAGTTCTGCAAAATCTTGGCTTTGTCATACAGCAGTTAACAGGCGCGATAAAATCCTTCCTTGGAAAGCTAATGATGAATCAAATAAAGTTTCCCCACTCGAAGCCAGTACTCTTTATTTGAAGCACCTAGTTAATTCATGGAACGCACAGTTTGAACCAATTGATTGTGAACTAAAAATTGAAAAACAGGAGGTCGTCCTTACGGTTCCCGCCTCCTTCGACGCCGATGCCCGTGATTTTACTATGGAAGCGGCTAAGGAAGCAGGTTTTAAGAAAATCAGCCTGCTCGAAGAACCACAAGCTGCTTTTTATTCTTGGCTTGAAGCAAACAAAGAAACTTGGCGCGAAAAAGTTCAGGAAGGTGATGTAATCCTAGTTATTGATGTCGGTGGAGGTACCTCCGACTTTACTCTGATTGCTGTAGAAGCAGATCAAGGTAATCTCTTTCTAAATAGACTTGCTGTCGGAGAGCATATTCTCCTTGGTGGCGACAATATGGATCTTGCCTTGGCATACGAATTATCAAGGCAACTTGCCGCAAATAATGTAAAACTCGATCTCGCGCAAATGGTTGCTCTTTCATATGCGTGTAGAACTGCAAAAGAAAAACTTCTAGGAGATAAAGATCTTCGATCTTGGCCAATGACCATTCTTGGCCGCGGTTCAAAAATGATTTCAGGCACAATCAAGTGTGAGTTGGAAAGATCAATACTTGAGAAAGTATTACTAGAGGGATTTTTCCCAATTTGTGGTCCGGATGACCAACCCACCTTGCAATCGGGCTATGGGTTTCAGGAAATTGGTCTACCTTATGCAGCAGATGCCGCAATTACTAAGCATCTTGCGCAATTTTTAGTGAAGCATCGAAAATCGATCGAGCAAAAGGCTTCCCAATGCAAAGATGAAAAAAAAACATCCGGTGTCAATGTGGTTCTTTTCAATGGCGGAGTTTTCAAATCAACCCTTCTTCGACAGAGAATATTAGACAATCTTGAATCTTGGAGCAAAGGCCCAATCAAAATGCTTTCGCATCAAGATTTAGATTTATCGGTTGCGGTTGGGGCAGCTAGTTTTGGAATTGCAAAAAGAGGCAAAGGCATTCGTATTCGCGGAGGCGCTCCCAGAACTTATTACATTGGGATTGAGTCTTCTGCTCCTGCAATTCCTGGTTTCCCCCGACCCATCAAGGCGTTGTGTGTAGTTCCATTTGGGATGGAAGAGGGCACAGAATCCGATATTCCTGGACATGAATTTGGTTTAATAATTGGGCAAAAAGTCACCTTTCGCTTTCTTTCCTCTTCCACGCGAAAAAATGACGCCCTTGGCACTATCCTAGAAGAGTGGGATGATGATGTTCACGAAATATCGCCCTTGCAATTAACTTTGGAAAATCCAGAAAAAAACGCTAGCATGGTCCCTGTTTACTTGCATAGTAAAATTACTGACATCGGTACCTTGGAGTTATGGTGTATCGGCAAAAATTCGAAACAGAAATGGAAACTCGAATTTAATGTCCGCGAAAACAAAGCTATCTTATAAATCAGACTAGGTTTCTAAAAATTTCGTAACTATCAATGCATTTATTAAATAGAATAGCAAAGCCTAGAATCAAACCTTGGCTTGAGTCTTGTCCACGAAGAAAGAGAAAAACATGGAATCTGGTAACAATAAAGAAATTAAGCATCCCTTTGCAATCGCACTTGCTATTACGGCTGGTTTACTCAGGCTTTTGCCCCATTATCCAGGTTGCACGCCCATAGGTGCAATGACTTTATTCTCTGGAAATAAAACGAATGGTCTTTCCTCTTGGTTGATCCCTATCGGGGTTATGTTTATTACTGACCTTTTGCTTTATTTCCCCTTGGAACAAATATCTTTAAAAGCTTTTTCTTGGATGACACCAGTTATTTATGGGTGCTTTCTACTCAATGTTGCTATAGGAAGATTGATCACGCCGGGCAATTTAGTGCTTAAAATATCGTTGTGTTCAATACTTGACAGCACACTATTTTTTATCTTTACGAATTTCGCTGTTTGGTTGGGAGGCGATGGAATCGCTTACCCTCGCAACTTTGGTGGATTATTACTTTGTTATGAAATGGCACTGCCTTTTTATTCATATCCCATGCTAACCGATTTGTTTTTTACTCTGGGAATTTTCGGTTTAAACGGTTTACTTGAACAAGTATTTTCAACATCAAAGGCACAAGCAAAGTCATGAAATTTGCAGCAATAATAAAATACATCTCTGACGCAGATAAAATCCAATCAGTAAGGCCATTGCACCGAGCGTATTTAACGTCGCTTTTAAATCAAGGCAATATCGCTGCGACAGGCCCTTTTACGGACGGTTTTGGCGCCCTTATCATATATGAGGCACCTGATCATGAAACCGCTGAAAGCTTTATTAAAAACGACCCATTTAATAAAGAAGGAATTTTTATTAATTGGGAAGTCCGTCCTTGGCATTGCGTGATGGCAAACAAGGATTTATTCCCCGCACAATAGTTTAAACCTAAATTGTTTAAAGATTAATTTTTGCAAGTTTGGTGTATTCTGGGCCATCGTGCATATCTTCGCTAGACATCACAAGAACTTGTTTGACATCCAACTCATCAGAAATCCAAGGATGGATTTTCCAATGAGAACAAACAATAGAAAAATCAAGATCCTGCTGATTTAACCTTCCGAGCGAAAGATGGGGTTGGAAATCTCTTTGTTCTTTTCTGTAAAGCCCTTGCTCCTCAAGTTTATCTGCAAGAACATCATAGAGTTTCTGAAAACTTTGGACCGCATCTGGATCAACACCAAGCCAAACAACCCGGGCCCTTCTGGGATTAGGAAAGCATCCCATACCTTGCAATTTAAACTGGAAGGGTTTTATTTCTTTGCAGGCTTTTTTGGCAAGATCACATGTTTTCCAAAGGTCTCTATCATCAATTTGCCCTAAAAATAGCATAGTAATATGCAGCGCTTCAGGTTTATTCCACTTCACGCCAGGAAAATCGTTTGCCAACTCACTTTGTATCTGCAGACATCTCTTTTGAACTGCAGCGGGCATTTCAATTCCAATAAATGCCCGAAATTTCTTAGCCATAAAAGTACCCTTTAGAATGCAAGCATTGAACGGTAATCAGAATATCGCTGATCGATATCTTTGCGAGTGACGCTATTAAGTTTATCCAAACCAAAACCTTCAACTGTGAGACTGGCTACTACCGTTCCATAACCCATGGCCCTGCGAAGGCTTCCATGAGACTTATCATTGTCAGAGGCTAATGCACCCATAACTCCGCCAGCAAAACTATCGCCTGCACCGGTTGGATCGATAACTTTTTCGGTAGGAAAAGCAGGAACAACAAAAACGCCTGCTTCACTAAACAACATCGCTCCATGTTCGCCTTTTTTCAGGATTACAAACTTGGGCCCTAGCTTTCGTGTCGCATGCCCTGCACTCACTAGATTACTTTCCCCCGTAAGAAGCATTGCCTCACTATCATTCAAAAGCAACCCATCAATTCTAGGCAATAAATCCAGCAGTTCTTTTTTCTGAATATTAATCCAAAGATCCATGGTATCAGCCAAAACAAGTTCAGGCTTTGTCACCTGATCCAAAACCTTTGCTTGGACAATCGGGCTACTATTTGCAAGAAAAACAAACTTACTATCTTTAAAATGGTCAGGCAAAATTGGATTAAAAGTACCAAAAACATTCAAATGAACCTCAAGAGTGTCCCTGATGTTCATATCTTTATGATATCGCCCCTTCCAACGGAAAGTCTTACCTTTTTCTGTAACCAAACCAGAAATATCAATTCCCTTTTTTTGAAAAAGATCTTTATGATCCTGGGGAAAATCTTCGCCAACAACCCCCACCAATCTTGGTTTGATAAAGTTGCTAGCAACTACAGAAAAATATGAGGCTGATCCACCTAATGCATCATCCACATTCCCATGTGGGGTTTCGATAGAATCAAAAGCAACAGAACCAACAACAAGTAATGACATGCGAAACTCCGGTAACAAGTGTTTAAGATTTCTTTTCCTTTTACTTAGCAATCAAATCCAACGCAAGATTTATCCTTCGCAAAGATTCTTCTTTCCCAAGAATATAAAGACAATCAAAGACCCCTGGGCCAACTTCAATACCTGTGGTTGAAACCCTTAAGGCATGAATCAACAAGCCTGTGTTATGATTACCCGCTAGGCAAAAATCTTTCAATGTAGTTTCAATGGTCGCAACACTAAAATCAGATAGTGCAAGCAGAGAAACAGAGAACGTTTTGAGTAATTCGGGAACACCTTCTTTGGCAACTCTTTTTGCAAGCGACTTTAAATCGTAATCTGGATCCGCTTTAAAAAATGGAGCACCATAGGGCAAAATATCACTGAAGATTTTCAGTCGATCTCCGGTTGCATCTATAACTTTTCGCAATGTTTCTAATTCTACAGGCGTAGGAACAGAATTGATGAATCCTGCTTTTTGCATAAAGGGCAGTGCCCCATCAACTTTTTTATCTAAGGGCAAAACCTTCATGTATTCGCCTGCCACCCAGAATAATTTGTCAGGATCAAAACTTGCGGGTGCATTGTTGACCCGATCCAAACCAAATTTCGCAACCATTTCTTTCAAAAGGATAATTTCACTATGGTCATCCAACGACCAACCCAATCTTGCTAGATAATTCACCAACCCCTCAGGCAAGTAACCCAATTCTTTATAAAACGAAACGGTCGCAGGATTCAAATCATCGCGAATTTCAATTTGCTCATTGGTCCAACCAACAGCATTAAGCTTCTTAAGAACATCGCTTGTAACAAACTTTTTCATGTCGCGCTTGCTAAGCTTCTTTTTAGAATTGGGTTCATTGACCACCGGAACATGCGCAAAAACTGGCATTGGTGCGCCCAAAGCGAGGTACACTAAAACCTGCACTGGAGTGTTAGACAAATGCTCCGCAGCACGAATCACATGCGATATCCGCATGCCCACATCATCAATTACCGTTGCAAAATTATACAAGGCTCTGCCATCGGGCCTAAGGATAATAGGATCGCCAATCAGGTTGGATTGCCATTCGACATCCCCCCGAATCAAATCATTAATTTTAATCAATTCATCGTCAGGCACTTTCAGCCTGATTGCAGTCTTCTTCTCGTTATAAAGTTTGATGCAATCATCAGGAGAAGAATGCCGATGTTTACCTCGGTGAACATAAGGTTTTTTTGCTTTCTCAGAAGCATCGCGCTCGGCTTTGATTTCATCAGTAGTCATGTAACATGGGTAGGCCTTACCCGCAGCAAGAAGCTGACTTGCAGCATCGACATAAAGGTGATTGCGTTGAGATTGATAATAAGGAGCAAAAGGCCCATCAACTTCCGGCCCTTCATCCCAATCAATACCCAACCAACGAAAACCATCAAGGATTGGCTGTAAAGCCTCAACCTTATTTCTCTCGGAATCGGTATCATCGATGCGAAGAATGAATTTCCCACCCGCCTGCCTGGCAACAAGCCAGTTAAAAAGAGCTGTGCGAACACCGCCAATATGGAGGTAGCCAGTTGGGCTGGGAGCAAAACGAGTCCTAATTTCCGCCATGAAATGATTCCCTTCAATCTTAAAATACAAAGATAAATATATGACTTCGGGAAGAATCGAAAGGGATGAAATTTTCGGATTAGTTTTAAGTGGCAGATTTCGAGTTAGATTTTCCGCCTCGGCCTTCAACCAAGGTTACAGTAACCCCCTCTTGAACCACTTTGCCATGCTGATTTATTACCTGCCTTTGCCAAGTAACAGTTCCGCGTCTGCCTCGGGAATTACTTTCTATTTCAAGGATTTTGCACCGGACTTTGATGGTGTCTCCGATATTTACCGGCTCTTTAAAAAACCACTCCTTAAATTGAATAAAAGCAATGGTTCGAACAGGTGGCGCAAACAAACCAAGGCCACTTGAAATTGAAAGAACAAGCAAACCATGGGCAATAGGCTGCCTGAAAGGGGTGGATGCAGCAAATTCATGATCCATATGAATGGGATTAAAATCTCCACTAACCCCTGCAAAATTAACAATGTCTGATTGGGTGATAGTTCGCCCCAAAGACTCCCATTCGCGCCCTAGTTCAAGGTCATCAAAAAACAAATGCTGCGAGGAAAAAGACATCGAATATTATTCCTTTCAAGGCAAAAGATAACATTAGTTAAAATAACTACAGTATTTTTTCAAGTAATCTTTGTTTTAAACGGGTTTCCGATTAGCATTCAAAAATTATAACTACCCGAATTATCAGGAAGCAATGATGTTGAATATACCCAAAATTGTGGAAAACTTTCCAAAATTAAGACAAAGCAACGAAATTCATGCTGATGCCCCCGGAGGCACACAAGTCCCCGAAAGCGTGATAAATGCTATTTCTCACTATCTGATTCACCAAAACGCTAACTTAGGCGCTGCTTTCCGAACTTCAAAAGAATCTGACCAGACACTTTTAAATGCAGGTATTACGGTTCAAGCCTTGTTAAACGCCAGAAGTAATTCAGAAATTATTTTTGGCAATAACATGACCTCCTTAACCTTCCACATCTCCCGGTCGATTGGGAACACTCTGGAAGCAGGCGATCGGATTTTACTTTCTAAACTTGATCATGAAGCGAATATTTCGCCTTGGCAACTCATGGCACGAGATAAAAAATGCGAAGTTGATTTTGTGGAAATAAATGCAGAAACTTGCACTTTTAATAAAGACGATTTAGAAAGAAAGCTTTCTAAAAAACCAAAATTGTTTGCATTTACAGCATGTTCTAACGCAACCGGAACACTAAACGACATTCCAAACCTAACAAAAATGGGCCATGATTCAGGCGCAATTGTTTATGTTGATGCAGTGCATTACGCCCCGCATAAGTTAATCGATGTAATCCAATGGGACTGTGATTTTTTAGCATGTTCCGCCTACAAATTTTTTGGCCCACATGTAGGTATTTTGTATGGAAAAGAATCTATACTAAACAATTTACAACCTTATAAAGTAAGACCAGCTGCAGATTCAAACCCTGGCAAATGGATGACTGGTACCCAGAACCATGAAGGTATTGCTGGAACCACTGCAGCCATCGACTACCTCGCTTCTCTTTCAGGTGCAAACAACTCAACCAGCAAACGAACCCAATTAGAACAAGCCTTTAACAAAATCGAAGAACATGAAAAAACACTTTCCGACTGCTTTCTTCAAGGAATCAGAAAACTAGATGGAATCGAAATTGTGGGATTAAAAGATTTAATAAACAACAACCAGCGTGTAGCAACCTTCGCTTTAACAAGTAAAAAAATTCCCGCTAATATAATTGCCAAAGAATTAGCCCTTAAAGGTATTTTTGCATACAGCGGTAACTTTTACGCAAAAACATTAATGGAAACATTAGGATACGAAGGGAAGGGGGGCGTACTTAGAATTGGATTTGTGCATTACAACGATTTAAATCAAGTCGAGGTAGTTCTTGATGAATTAAAAAGAATTTTATCCGGTAAGTAAAAATGATTTTGCTTACTGTTTCTACATGAGCTAATTCTTAATCAAAACCTTGTTGACCTTGTTAAAAAAATGCACAAATGATTATTATATTTTAGTACCATTCTAATAATTGCAGAAGATTATGGGTCAAAAAGGCATTATAATTTCCGTTCATTGGACTCGAACTTTAATTAGTGATATTGTCTACTATGCAAATAAGGTCCCACTTTGCACCATTGAAAAAAACATCAACATCAAAGCAGTGCAAATAACTAAAAGCAATTCTCTTAAACGAATCGGTTGGACTAGCATATTTACCAAGGCAATGGCATTAGCATCAATTGAATTTGATGAGCTAAGGCGAGCATGGATGCCTTTCCCTTATGCTCATTTATACGAACACCCAATTCCTATTGCTAGCGTTGCAATCAATCGCATAATTGATAATCAGGATGCAGTAGTATTCGGAATGGTTCAAAAACCAGAATCTAAACCTTTATCTGAAATTAATGAAGCACTTCAACATTTTAAAAATAGTCCAATCGATTCAGTTGCATTGTTTAAACGAATGCGCAGAACCTCGAAATTTCCTTGGCCGATCAGAGCGATCATCTGGAATTACGGATTGTATCTTTCAGGTTACTGCAAAGCGAAAAACTTTGGAACTTTTTCCGTCAGTTCCGTTTCACAACTTGATGCAAATACTATCCACCTTTTAACACCCCTTACCAGCGCCTTGAATTACGGCCCTATATCAACCAATGGCGATTGCACGATTCGCCTAACATTTGATCATAGGGTTATGGATGGTCTGACCATTGCAAAAGTGCTGTCATTTATCGAAGAATCGATTAATGTATCAATACGGGAAGAGATCGAAAATCAAAACCAATTTCAAGTAGCATAAAAAAAGGAAAGGCGGGAATTACCCTGCCTTTCCTGATTGAACA
>Ga0209829_10000617_pt1 | contig 31582 bp, 32 predicted proteins | sample C_140205_EF_Meta_FD_187311 | JGI IMG/M metagenome (GOLD analysis project Ga0209829, IMG submission 187311) | Freshwater microbial communities from Lake Croche, Canada to study carbon cycling - C_140205_EF_MetaG (SPAdes) (version 2) | ecosystem: Environmental > Aquatic > Freshwater > Lake... | reverse complement strand
ACGAAGCTGCCATCCTGCGTCTCGTCTCCGCCTTGCTGGCAGAGATCAGCGAGGAGTGGGAATCCGGCAAAGTTTACCTCAGCATGAAAACCCAAGCCTAGCCCTCAGTTTAAATGCTCGACCAATTTACAGAAAAATTCTTGCGCGGCCGGGGTCGCTAACGATTGGTGAAACTCTTGTATGGCCGTGCAGCCTGCCCGACAGATAAACAGAAGGGCATGAAAACACTGCGCTGGGACATCTTGGGCCTAGGCAGCATCGGCCAGGTTGACGCAAGGTATCTGCTTTATGGCCGGATCGGCCGCGCCGTTCTGGCTGCCGTGGCCGCTTCCGATGCCGGAGAGTGAAGCCGCTATGAGGCGACGGGATTGAAGTTTTTCACACAGCCGCCGCCGGGTTCCTTTCTGCCCCCCGGAGCTCATCGCCCAGTCGGAACGATGACACTTGCTGAAAAAGACACCCCGCATCCATAATGGTTTGCATCGTAGTCATTGATAAAAAATGAAGGCCGCCCAATTTTGCCTTGTAACGTCTGCCGTCAACCCGGCAGGATACTTTTCATTCCCTCTTCAAACCGGTTTCCCCGACGGGCGTTGATTTCACCCATCCCATGTCCTTTCAAGATTTTCCCGATCAGTCCCAGGCGATCGAACTGCTGCAGCGCTCGCTGGAGCGGGGACGCCTGGGCCACGCCTACCTTCTGGCCGGGCATCAACTCGAGGAATTGGAATCGATTGCCCGCACCTTAGCCAAGACACTCAACTGCCGCCAACCCCGCCGGCAAAACGACCGGGCGGTGGATTGCTGCGACACCTGCCCGAACTGCCAGCGGATCGAACAATCCAACCATCCCGACGTGCACTGGGTGCGGCCGGAGTCAAAATCCCGTATCATCAGCGTGGGGCAAATGAGGGAGTTGATGCAGGAAATCAATCTCAAGCCCAACGAAGCGGACTACAAGCTGGCCGTTCTGGTCGGAGCGGATCGGCTGAATATTCAGGCGGCCAACGCCTTCCTGAAAACCCTGGAAGAGCCGCCGCCCCGATCTGTGCTGATTTTGCTGACGACTGAACCCCAACGGCTTCTGGAAACCATTTTATCGCGCTGCCTGCGCCTGAACTTCGCCGGGAATGGAACCCGGCCTCCGGCACCCGGCGAGCTGGAATGGTTGCGGGATTTCAGTGAGATGGCGGCCAAGGAGCAGAAGAGCCTGCTTGTGCGCTACCGACTGCTCGATGTGCTGCTGCAAAAGCTTGGCGTTATGAAAGCGGCCATCGAGGAAAGCCTCTCCGCCCGCTCCCCCTTGGAACAGTATGAGGAAGTGGAAAAGCAATTAAGGGAAAAGTGGGAGGAGGAACTGGCAGCCGCTGTGGAGGCGGAATACAGACGGCAGCGGGCAGAACTCCTGGCCTTGGTGCAACGCTGGCTGCGCGATGTCTGGGTGTTGGCACTGGCATCCTCCGACATGAATGAGCTCCTCAACTTCCCCCAGTTGCCCGCCACAGCTCAGGTGGCTCGAAGAATTTCACCGGCGCTGGCAGTGGAAAATCTGCAAACCCTCGAGTCCACCCAGCGGCTGCTCCACACCAACGTCCAGGAATCTCTGGCCTTGGAGGTGGGACTGCTAAAATTACAGTTGTAAGCCGCCACCACTCGGACCGAATGGCTCAAACCTTTAATCCTGCTCAATCCGTCCCAACAACCACTTCCGCAAGACGAGTGGAGCATCCATGAAAAACCAGGCTCCTAAAACCCAGCCAAACGCCGCACCAAGACTCTTTGCCCTTCTTTTTGGCGCCTTTCTCGGTTTAGCGCTGCTGAAATTCGGGAACCCGGTCATCTTGAATGACCGAATCAGCGCACCATCCGGCTTGAGTGAGACGTGGCAGAACGCTTGGCCTCCGGCTTGGAGCTGCTGGCTTTTGGCTCCACTTATAATCGCCGGGACCCTTCTGACACTCGTAAAAAGGAGCACCTGGCCCGGGAAGCGCCTGCTCTGGCTGTTGCCGCTGATCTGGTTCCTCTGGCAATTGTTGAGCGCGACACGGTCCGTGGACCCGGCACTGACCTTGGTCACGCTCGGACAATTGGGCGGGTGTGTGGCCTGCTACTTTATTGGGGCACTGGTTCTGGGTAAGCGTAGTCATTTGCCTTGGTTGCTGGCCGGCCTGCAGACCGCTCTGGTCATATGCCTCGTGCGGGCCGTGGACCAGCACCTATTTGAGTTTCCCCAAGAAAAACAAATGCTTCTCGAGGGCCAACGCACCGGCTGGACCAATCTGCCTCCAGCAGTTGTTCTGGAAATGCGAAGCGAAGGAATGATTCTCAACACCAACGGAATGGATATTGCCAATCCGGCACTGCTGGTGAAATACGAAAAAAACCGTTCCTTCGGCACGCTGGTCTACCCCAACGCACTGGCTGGCGCGATCCTGCTTCTCCTGCCATCCGCACTCGTCATGGCTTTTAGCGGCACACATCGTTTCCGACGACTGACCCGCGGCGCCCTGATTGGATTGACTTTGTTTCTGGGCTTGGGAGCACTGTTCTGGAGCGGGTCCAAGTCCGGCTGGCTGATTGCCTTGGGACTCTTCGGGCTATGGCTGACCCGGCGGTTGGACTGGCCCGCCCGCACCAAAGCCGGGCTGATCGGCTCGATGCTTCTGGTCGGACTGGTCCTGTTTGGATTTCGTTTTCATCATTACCTTGCCTCAGGTGCCACCAGTTTGGGCGCTAGGTTTGATTATTGGCGGGCCGCCGTTCAAACTGCGGCGGAGCACCCTCTTGTGGGAACCGGCCCAGGAACCTTTCAGCGTCCTTATGCACTGCTCAAAGCGCCTGCGTCCGAGATGGCACGGCTGACCCATAATGACTTCCTAGAGCAATTCTGCGATTCAGGACTGGTGGGCGGTGCGGCCTATTTGAGCTGGGTGAGCTTCTTGCTGATCACCCTGCAGCGCCGGTTTTCGCGGAGTGGTGATCCTCTGTTGTTGGCCGTGCTTCTAGGCCTGCTGGGGTGGTTCATCCAAGGATTGGGTGAATTTGAACTCTACATTCCAGCCTTGGGATGGACGGCTTTTACGCTGGCTGGAACAGCACTGAGCCTGACGGCAAACGAATTGGACAAGACCCGACCGGAACGTTAGGCTTTGGCGCGATGAAAGTGCTCTTCCTCAACGGCCCCAATTTAAACCTGCTTGGTCAACGTGAGCCTGAAATCTATGGCCGGCTCACTCTCGCGGAAATCGAAGTCCAAGTCCGGCAACGGGCGGCCCGTCTGGGCATCGCAGTGGATTTCCATCAATCCAATCACGAGGGCGAACTGGTGACTTGGATCCAGAACGCCAAGGGGAATTGTGACGTTATCGTCCTCAATGCCGCCGCCTATACCCACACCAGCGTGGCTTTGCGTGATGCCATCGGCGCCATCAACCTCCCTACCATTGAGGTGCACCTCTCCAACATTCATGCCCGGGAAGAGTTCCGGCACCGATCGCTCATCGCCCCAGTCTGTTGCGGGCAGATTCTCGGGTTTGGAGCGGGCTCCTACCTTCTGGCACTGGAAGCAGCGGTTAGCGTTACAGAAGACAGAAATTAAGCCGTCACCCTCGCAATCCACCGATTATATCGGCCGCTATCCGCTGTGGAATTACTCCTTGACCCCGTTTTTGATCCCCCCTATGATGACCCTTGGTTGCTTGAAGTTGACCAGCACACTCAAGCGGCAAAAGCAGTCAACCGGTTAAGGCGCGCAATCAATTTAGGATATGCCCTGACAGGGCTTGACTCACAGAAACTGAACTAAAAAACAAGCTCGTGGATCTCAAAGACATCAAGGCCATCATTGATTTGATGAAGAAAAACTCCGTCTCGGAGTTTGAACTCGAAAAGCAGGATTTCAAGATCCGGCTCAAACGGGGAATGAGCGGCGGCGCGTCCAGCCTTCAGGATGACCAAGCCCTGATGGGTTACGCTCCCACCACGCTCAATCTTCCCACCACCACCCCGGCAACCGCTCCCACCGCGGTCGCTCCAGTCAGCAATGAATCGGACATCAAATCCCCGATGATTGGCACTTTTTACCGCTCGCCCTCACCTGAAGCAGGTGCTTATGCGGATATCGGAACCGAAGTTAATCCGGACTCTGTCGTCTGCATCATCGAGGCAATGAAGGTAATGAACGAGATCAAAGCCGAGGCCAGAGGCGTGATCACTCAGGTATTGATAGACAACGCCAAGCCCGTTGAATTCGGCCAACCGCTCTTTAAAATCCGTCCGCTCTGAAGACCGCAGTCAGTCGTCGGGTGCCGGCGCAGGGGCCATCAGTCTATTCAAAACGCCCGCCCATGCCTGTAGCACTGCATCTCCAATTGTCTGAAACAGCATGTTTGAAAAAATTCTTGTCGCCAACCGTGGCGAAATAGCCGTGCGCATCATCCGCGCCTGCAAGGAACTAAACATCCGCACCGTGGCCGTTTATTCGGAGGCGGACGCCAGCTCCATGCACGTCCAGCTGGCCGATGAAGCCATCTGCATCGGCAAATCCCCCTCCAATGAAAGCTACCTGCGGATTGACCGGCTGATCAGTGCGGCGGAAATCGCCGACGTGGATGCGATCCACCCCGGTTACGGATTCCTCTCGGAAAACGCCCATTTTGCCGATGTCTGTGACAGCTGCAATATCCGGTTCATCGGCCCGAGTTCCCGGGCCATGAACGCCATGGAGGATAAGGCCGTGAGCCGCCAGTTGGCTAAAAAAGCGGATGTGCCCACCCCACCCGGCTCCGAAGGCATCGTCGCAAACGAGCAGGACGCCCTGGCAATCGCCAAGCGCATCGGCTATCCGGTCATGATCAAAGCCGTGGCCGGCGGCGGAGGCAGAGGCATGCGCGTGGCGCACAACGATGTTTCGCTCGTCAAGGGCTACCACACCGCCCGCACCGAGGCTGACAAGGCCTTTGGCAACTCCGGCGTCTACATCGAGAAATTCATCGAAAACCCGCATCACGTGGAGTTCCAGATCCTCGGTGATGCCAAGGGACATATCATCCATCTCGGCGAACGGGACTGCTCCATCCAGCGGCGCAACCAGAAACTAATCGAGGAAACGCCCTCTCCTCTCATCGAAAACAAATTCAAAAAACTCCGGGAAAAAATGGGCAAGGCAGCCATCCGCATCGCCGAAGCCGCCAACTACACCAACGCCGGCACCGTCGAGTTCATTGTCGACGACTCGGGCAATTTCTATTTCCTGGAGATGAACAAACGCATCCAAGTCGAGCACCCGATCACTGAAGAAGTGACGGGCATTGATCTGGTGCGTGCGCAGATCCAGATCGCGATGGGCGAACCGTTGCGCTACAAGCAAAGTGACATCCAGTTCAAAGGCCATGCCATTGAGTGCCGGATTAACTGCGAGGACCCGTTTGATGATTTCCGTCCCAGCCCGGGCCGGATCGAGATGTATTATCAACCCGGAGGCCGTGGCGTAAGGGTCGACAGTCACGCTTACGCCGGCTACACTGTCCCGCCCTATTACGACTCCATGATCGGCAAGCTCATCACCTACGGCAAAGACCGCCGGGAAGCCATGGATAAGATGAGCCGCGCCTTGAGCGAATACATGATCACCGGCGTCAAAACAACCATTGCATTCCAGCAGGCCATCCTTCAAGACCCGAATTTCCGGCGGGGCGTTTATTCCACCACTTTTGTGGAACAATTCCTCAACGGGGCCCGGAGAGAGTTGATCGAGGAAAAAGGCTGATCCGCGCGGGCATCCTACTCTAGTGCCTTTGACGAAAGGATTCATTTTCTGTCACCGTATCAACCGTGTTGCTAGAGGCATTTCCAAGCCCCACTTATGATCACATCACCGGTTTTCTGGCTGTTTGGCCGCTCCGCAGCCGGCAAAACCACACTGGCCGAGCGGCTGGTGAAAACATTGCGCACCCGGAAAAAAACCGTCGTCCATCTGGATGGTGACATCCTCCGATCCTCGGTCTGCTCGGATCTGGGTTTTAACGCGGCAGCCAGGCTTGAAAACCACCGCCGGATCGCCCAGTTCTCCCGAATTCTCAGCGATCAGGGGATCATGGTGATTGCCTCCACCATGGCTCCGGAGCATTCCCAACGCGATCTGGTGAAAAGCATTCTCGGAGAGCGCTTGGTCTGGCTGTTCATTCACGCCTCTCCAGAGGTCTGCGCGGCGCGCGATCCCAAAGGCATCTACCAAAAAGCCAGAGAAGGCACCGTGTCGAACTTCACGGATTATCCCTACGATCTTCCCCGGGCGGAAGAGTGCCGCCACCTCGTCGACACCACCACCGGGAGTATTGAGCAATGCTCAGGCCAGCTCCTTCAAATCGTCGCCGCGCACTCGGGATTTTCAGGTTGCTGATCACTCAGGCCCGGCTCGCTCAAACCCGCTTCAACCGGACGAAAAACGCGCAGTTCAAGGACGGTTGCGCATGAAATCAGGAGCCTGTCCTTGACCTTACGCGGAGTTTTCAGGATCTGATCGCGCCTCGCGAACTTGGACACCTTGCCGGATTATCAACAGGGCCCTGCCCTTAGCCCTTCAACCGAAGGTCTAATTCCTGACGCAGGCGCGCTATGCTCGAACTGATCAAGGCCAGCAGGATGAAGCGGCTGACAAAATTCCACACAAAAACAAAGCTTTGCTGATAATCGGAATCCCCCCGAAACTGGATCACCGTGCAAATGAAAGCAGCGAGAGCAGCGCAAACATAAGCGGGCTGACTGCCCACCACCGCCGCCAACAGCAGGCAAGGAAGAGCATAGATTATAGAGAATAAAAGATGAGGGTTGGAGTGAACCTGGAGTAAAACAATCAATCCAAAAATAAGCGAAGCCATCCCCACGGTTTGCCAGTGGATCCGAATCTTGGAGGTCAGGGTTGATTTGGCATCCCGCGAACCGGGGGGCTGGGTAAAAATCGAATCTTTCACCAACCGGTAAAGCTCCAACCAAGGGAGAGGGACAAATTCAAAAATAGCGCGCACCACCGAATCATAAAAAGCCAGGCCCCGACCCAGTGCCATGTGGTAGAAAAACTCCATCAACCCCGGTTCCAGCTCGGAAGACTTTGCCTGTGGGATCAGGCTGTTGGGGGCAGTCTTTTGCCACTCCCACATCTGGCGAAAGGCTTGACCATAAACATATTCGCCACGTTTTTCCCGGGCGGCCACGGACTGCTTTTCTTCCCACCGCCGGCGGAAGCGCTCCAGCTTTTGCACCACAGGGACCGGCACCAAGCCCTCTTGGTATTGCTGGCGCTCGATGATGCCGCGGCGCAGAAAAGCGTGATGAGGGGCCTTATACACGGCCGATAAATCAGCCTTGTTGAGCTGGAGCATTGCCGGATGGAAGGGCACCCCCAGAAAAACGCTGACTTTCCGGCATACCTTCTCTGTTTGATCCACCAAGGAGCTGTAGTCCAACCGCAAAACATTAGCCCCCCTTCTCTCAATCCGTTCAGTTTGGCGGATGACCTGTTCCTGATAATGAATCAACCGGCTTAACATGCCCGGCTTGCTGAAAAAACGGGACGTTTGACCCGCCTTGCAAACGCTCCGATAAATCTCCACCGGATCCCGCCAGAGCACAAGAAACGAAGCGTCGGGAAACTGCCGGTATAACTGCTCCACCCGGCAACAATAGAACGGCGATTTTTCACCCCCGACCTTCGCCCCCTTGACGGAACCATACACCCGATACAAATCGGCTGGGGAGTGAATATCCTTCAGGGTGGAATAATCTTCGTCAACAACCAAACCATGACGGGAAAGCGCCTGATTATAAAATTCCAAACGCCGGATCCAGTCGTGCTGAAACCTCGGCTTCAACAGGGAACGGGGGAAATTCCAGATATCACACTCATACATCAACGACACTTCAGGATTCTGATTCAGGAGTGAACATAAAAGGGAAGTTCCGGAACGAAACACCCCTATTAAGAAAAGCGTTTTATCTGATTTAGTCAACATATCTAACAGTTCAATATTGAACGATACGCTCAGGATTACAATGCTTTACGGATTTTTTAAAAACTTTTCCCCTGGGTTTTCCGGGCAACCCCAGCCTTCGTTATCTTGACGCTCACCCCCGGAAACCGGTTACAACTTTCATAGCATCAAGGCCCCCTGCCTGCGGTCATCCCACCCGGGCCGAATTACAAACCTGCCGATACTCATTCCGGGATCTGATGTCATCAGCCCGCGGCTGCGATGAGAAGCTGAAGTGCAGCCCTCATCCCGTTCAGCCGGTCAGGATCCGCGCCAGAGCGGCGACACGGTGCGCGTCCACCGGGTTGGCCAGTATACCGTTCCGCTTCAAAGATGAACCGGCGATAAACCCATCGGCCAAGCCCAGATAATCGGCCGCATTGGTGGCCGTGACGCCGCTGCCCAACAGAATCTTAGCCCCAGGGCACGCACGCCGCACCCGCTCCAAATCGGGAACCATCACCGCCTGACCTGTGCCCGATCCCGTGATAATCAGCGCATCGGCCAACCCCCGCTCCAGCGTGTCGCGGGCGGAGTGCTCAATTGCAACCGCCCCCAGCGGGACCGCATGCTTGACGTGAACATCCGCCAAAATCTGCACCTCAGGGCAGAGCCGTTCCCGCTCACGCAACGTGAAATGGGCATCCCCATCAATGATTCCCTGGTCGGTGAGCATCGTGCCGGTATGGATGTTGACCCGGATAAAGGAACCGGCACAGGCGGCGCATAAAGCCAAGGCGGCACGGGCATCGTTGCGGAGCACATTGAATCCTATCGGCAACCCCACCGCGCTGCGGACCGCGCGTCCGGCCGCCGCCATAGCCGCAACAGTTTCCGGCCCGACCGCAGATTTGGAAAAGGGCACGTCGCCGAAATTCTCGATGCACACCGCATGAGCACCACCTGTCTGATAAGCCCGGGCATCAGCCACTGCGGCGGCCACGACTTCCTCAAGATTTCCCTGCCAGCGCGGGGCCCCGGGCAGAGGGCGCAGATGAACCACCCCAATGAAACTTTTAGGCCGTTGAATAAGAAGGTCTTTCATGGAATTGACTGGGGGGCTGGATTTCCCGCGGCCCGGAGCTTCACCAACGCGGCCAGCGCGGCGGCACTTTCGGCCGCCTTTTTACTCTTGCCTGAACCAAGCGCCAAGGCCACTCCGCCATGGTGCACCGCGCATTCAAAACTCCGGTCATGGTCCGGCCCGGTGGCAGACAAAACCTGATATTGGGGCGACTCATCGGAATTGGCCTGAAGCAACTCCTGCAACTCGCCCTTGGGATTTTCAATCACCGGGATGGGTGCGATCCGGGTGAATGCCGGGCTGAATTGCCGCAGAATGAATTCCCGAGCCGCCTCCAGACCACCATCGAGATAGAGGGCGCCCAGCAAAGCCTCGAAGGCATCTGCCAAGGTCGAGGCCCGCTCGCGACCACCGTTGAACTCCTCGCCCCGGCTCAGCAGCAAATACCGCCCCACACCCACTGCCCGACCCCTCTCGGCCAGCGCCTCGCGATTGACTAGCTTGGCCCGGGCCTTGGTTAGCGGCCCCTCCCCGAGGGCGGGAAACTTCACGTAGAGCTCCCGGGTGAGCACCAATTGCAAAACCGCATCCCCCAGAAATTCAAGCCGCTGATTGGTCTGAGCCGGCCCTCCATGTTCTTGGGCCAGAGATGGATGAGTTAACGCAAGGCGCAGCAGCCCCGGCTCGGAAAACACATGCCCGAGCTGCTCCTGCAACTGTTTGATTTCAACCATAACTCCGGATCCTTAGCCGCGGGCAGGGACTATTCCCAACATCCCCCGTCGGGATGGAACCACCCGCCAGTGGCATCGGCGTTTCCCGCTCAACTTCCGGCTTCCTCTGGCGCCGAATCAGAGGACTCCTCCGGTTCAAGCGGCAGGACTTCTTCCACCGGAGCTGTCGGCAAGACCAGCCCATGCTCCAGCAGCGCGGCCACATCCCGCTGAACCTGCTCCAACTGATCCAACTGCAAGTCGGGGTCGGTGATGGTGAACAGGTCGCCGGACTTGGGTTGCTCATAAACAAACACCCGCTTGCCCTCACGGATGAACTGCTCCTTGACCTTGAGCAGACGTTTGCGCTCCAGCATGACCGCGAGAATATAGCCCGCAGGAATGTGTTGCGGATCGTTCTGCCCGATCAGTTTCCGCAACAGTGTCTCGGCCGTTTCCTTTTTGATCGTCTCGACCGGCGGCGGGTTGGCCTCATAAACCCCCTGCCAATGGGAGATAAACCCTTTGGGCGCCGGCCCCTCGCCGTGCCCCTGCCGCCAGCATTCCGCGCAGATATCGGAACGCCGGAATCCGGCCTTCTCGTCACAGAGCAGCGTGTGGTAGGCCTCCCGATCGGCAAAAGCCCTACTACAAACCTCGCAACCGTGTCCGCGCGATTGAATATTCCATTCGGTAATCAAATGTGGAGGGCAACATAGCGGGCGGAGGCGGGCGACCGCAACCCCATTTGCGGCGGCGCAAAAGTTGTTTGCTTTCCACCGTCGGTTCAGGCAAAGCTTCGCCCCATTCATGAAAAAAACGACGTCAAAAGCAAAGGGTAACGGGGAAAAACAGCTTCTGGACCTGCTGAAAAAAGTCCTTCCCAAAGCCGCTCCAGACCCCGCCGTGGCGGACAAAATCTACACGGCCGTCGTGGCCGAGCTTAAGTCCAAGAACCAGGTCGTTTCGTTTGAAAAATTCTGCGCCCGCATGCCCCTCCCCGACCTCGAGCCGAAAACCCTCGACGACGTCCGGCTCCAACTGGCCGAGGCCTTTGGCGAAGGAGAGGTCACCATCAAACCCGACAAGAAGGAGAAGGTCCTGGCCGTGGAAGTCGCACTCCCGGACGGAACCCAACTGCAGGCCCGCATCCCCTCCCGGCCAACGCCACCCGAGGAAAGCGACGAGCAGGAAATCCAGCTCAAGTTCATTCCTTTCCCGGTGAGCCTGCCTGGCGACCCTGAACTAGTTTGGGAGCTGGCCCGGCGCGAAGACCTCTCAGCCGAAGAGGGGGGGATCGCCCTTTCGAAAGTGGAGGATGATTTTTGGGCATCGAAGACCGGACAGAAACTACTCAGGGACAGGGTCGAGCGCAGCTTTCCGGAGTTCATCGCCCGCGCCCCGGCTGGCCTCCTGGCCGAAGGCGGACTCAAGCGCCACTATAAAACACCCGAGCCGATCAAGGTGATGCGGATCACAGCCGCTAAGAAAAAGGGCTGAGCAGCTTCTCCATCAAGCTGAAGCCCTTCCGGACAAAGCCGCGCAAGCCCCCCTTTGCGGCGTCTGTCGTTCTGCCCCACCCTCCGACCTGACGTAATAACGCCGGGGGGGATGAAAATCTGCCGCGCTGCCAGACTGGTTCAATTGCTTTCCATCCCGATTTTCCGCGGTAAACTCGATGAAATGCGACTCGGCCCTCTGACACTTGAATCGAATTTATTTCTCTCGCCCCTGGCGGGCTACACCAACCTGCCCTTTCGCTTGGTCGTGCGCGAGATCGGCGGAGTGGGCCTGTGCACCACCGACCTGGTCAATGCCCGCTCGCTTTTGGAAAAACGCGACAAGGCCTTCAAGCTGATTGAAACCCGGCCGGCCGATTCCCCTCTGGCAGTGCAACTCTTCGGAAGCGTTCCCGAAGAAATGCGCGATGCGGCACTCTTTGTCGAATCGCTCGGGGTGCAGTCCGTGGACATCAACATGGGTTGCCCGGTCCGCAAGGTCTGCCAGGTGGGCGGGGGCTCGGCGATGATGACCGAGCTGGACAAAACCACCGAACTGGTCCGCGGCATGGTCAACGCCGTGCGCATTCCCGTGACTGCCAAGATGCGCTTGGGCTGGGACGAGGCGAATTTGACCGCGCCGGATCTGGCCCGGGCATTGGAAGACGTCGGGGTGGCGGCGGTTTTCGTGCATGGTCGAACCCGAGAGCAGGGCTTTGACGGCGCTGTGAACCTCTCGGGCATCCGCAAAGTGGTGGAGGCCGTGACATCCATTCCTATCATCGGGAATGGCGACGTTGTCACCCCCCAAGCGGCCAAAGAGATGCTCGCGCAAACCGGCTGCGCCGGCGTGAGCATCGGCCGGGGCGCTTTTTACAATCCTTGGATCTTCCAACACACGCGTGAACATCTGCAAAAACCGGCAGATGCCCCCCCGGAACCTCTGTTCACCGAGCGGGTCCGCGTGATGAGCCGGCATCTGGATTTGATGGTGGAAATTTTCGGGGAGGAACTTGGCTGCCGGATGTTCCGCAAGGTGGCCCCTTGGTATGCCAAGCGTTTTGGGCCCTGCCACGAATTCAACAAACAAATCGTGCGTTTGGAATCCCGCACCCAGTTCGAAGAGATCCTACACAACTACATCAGATGGCGCGCCCAGTTTGTGGACGGGACAGGCGAACTGCTGGCGCGTTTCCGCCAACCCCCAATGGTGGCCTCATTCATGCAGCAACCCGCCGTCATTCATCGCCAGCACATCCCCGTTCCGAAAGGCCCCGTCGAGATCTGGTAATCCCAGCGGCCCTAAACCAGATGGCACCCGGGCGGACGACGGCCGGTTGACCCCTGTCATTTATGCCTTGAACTTTACCCGCCTTTGCCTAAGGTCATTCCCTTATGAAGGGAATCATTCTAGCAGGGGGAGCGGGATCCCGACTTTTTCCTCTCACCCTGGTGGCGAGCAAACAACTCCAGCCGGTCTATGACAAGCCGATGGTTTACTACCCGCTGACGACGCTCGTCGAAGGGGGCATCCGCGAATTCTGCCTCATCTCCACGCCCCACGACCTGCCCCGGTTCCGACAACTGCTCGGAGATGGCAGCGCTTGGGGACTGCGGATCGATTACCGTGAACAATCCAAGCCGTCAGGCATCGCCGAGGCCTTTCTCATTGCCGAATCCTTTATCGGCAAAGATCCGGTGACGCTCATTCTGGGGGACAACATTTTTTACGGAGGGGATTCGTTCCACAAGGCATTCGCTGATTTTCAGGGTGGCGCCACCATTTTCGGCTACCACGTCAACGATCCCGAGCGCTACGGCGTGGTGGAATTCGATGCCAAAGGCCAGGCGATTTCCATTGAGGAAAAGCCCGCCCAGCCGCGCAGTAATTATGCGGTGCCCGGGCTTTATATTTTTGACAATGAGGTGGTCGCCGTCACCAAGGCGCTCAAGCCCTCCCCAAGAGGCGAACTGGAAATCACCGACGTCAATGTCGATTATCTGCGGCGCGGCCGGTTGCGGGTTCACCGACTCAACCGCGGATTTGCCTGGCTGGATGCGGGCACCAGCAGCAGCCTGCACGAAGCCTCGGCTTACGTGCAAACGATTGAGAAGCGGCAAGGTGTCAAAGTGGGATGCCCGGAGGAAGCGGCCTTCCGCCAAGGTTTCCTGAGCCGTGAACAGCTTGAGGCGCTCACTGTGAACCTGCCGCGATGCGAGTATCGCACCTATCTGGAGAATGTGGTGGCCGAGGCCAACCGACTGGCACAGGAATCCTGAACGCTTTTTTATGATTCTACTTCTCGGCGCATCGGGATATGTGGGCCAAGCCTTCGCGCGGGAACTCGACTTGCGTGGACGTCCCTTCACCGGACTGTCCCGGCGCGATCTGGACTACACCCGTTTTCCAGCCTTGCTGGAGCTTCTTCGTCAAACCAAACCGGAATTCCTGATCAATACCGCAGGCTGCGCAGGCAAACCCAACATCGACGCCTGTGAGAATGCCAAAGCTGAAACCCTGCTCGGCAACACTCTGCTCCCCCAACTCATCGGCGCAGCCTGTGCCGCCACGGACACCCCTTGGGGCCATGTCTCCTCGGGCTGCATTTTCTCCGGGGCAAAAATCCTGAAAAACGACGGGCAACGGATCGAACCCGATCTGACCCGGCCTGAACTGCGGGAACTCCTGGTTCATTCCCCGGAAAAAATCCAGGGTTACACCGAGGAGGATGAACCGAATTTTTCTTTCCGCCATCCGCCCTGTAGTTTCTACAGCGGCACCAAAGCCCTGGGAGAAGATGCCATCGCGGGGATGGGCCGGGTTTATACTTGGCGCCTGCGCCTGCCGTTTGATGAGTTTGATGATGCGCGCAACCTCCTGAGCAAGGTGCAGCGCTACCCCAAGGTCTATGACAACGCAAATTCCATCTCGCATCGCGGCGATTTCGTAAAAGCTTGTCTCGATTTGTGGGAGACCGGCGCCCCGTTTGGAACCTACAACCTTACCAATCCCGGTTTCATCACAACGCGCCAGATCGTCGAGGCAATCCAGAAAATCCTCAGGCCCGGCCGCAACTTTGAATTCTGGATCGAGGAGGAATTCCAGCAATTCGGCGTCAAATCACCCCGCTCCAATTGTATCCTCGACTCCTCCAAACTTTTGGCTGCCGGAGTAAAGATGCGCCCGGTCGCGGAGGCCATCGACGATGCCCTGACCCGGTGGCATCCGGAAAATCGTTGAACCAAACCCAAATCCATCCATGAACCTCCTGATCACCGGCGGGGCCGGATTCATCGGCTCCAACCTCATCCACCACGTTCTTGGCGACCCGCAAGTCGACAAGCTGGTCAATCTCGACTGCCTGACCTATGCCGGGCGGCTGGAAAACCTGCCGGCGGTCGAACGGAACCCGAAATACACGTTTGAGCGTGTGGATTTGCGGGACAAGGCATCCACACGTCGCGTCGTGGAACAGCACGCCATCAGCCATGTAATGCATCTGGCCGCCGAGTCCCATGTGGACCGCTCCATCAGCGGACCCGGAGATTTCATCACGACCAACATTCTGGGCACTTTCAATCTGCTCGAAGCTTGCCGGGATTTCTGGAACGGCAATCTTGTCGGCAAGCGCTTCCATCACGTCTCCACGGATGAGGTTTACGGCTCGCTGGGTGCGACTGGACTGTTTACCGAGGCCACGTCCTACGCCCCCAACTCCCCCTATTCCGCCAGCAAAGCATCCAGCGACTTTCTGGTGCGCGCCTATCACCACACCTACGGACTGCCCACGGTCATCACAAACTGTTCCAACAACTACGGTCCCTTCCAGTTCCCCGAAAAACTCATTCCCGTCGTGATCCAGAGTGTGCTGGCCCGCCGGCCGGTGCCCGTCTACGGCGATGGCATGAATGTCCGGGACTGGCTTTATGTGCAGGACCATGCGGAGGCGCTCTGGACGGTGCTTCAGCGCGGACGGGAGGGTGAAACCTACAACATTGGCGGACACAACGAGTGGGCCAACCTGCGGATCGTGGAACTGATCTGTGATTTGATCGATGAACTCTCGCCCCAGTCGGGGGGGGATTCCCGCAAACTGATCAACTTCGTCAAAGACCGCCCGGGCCATGACCGGCGCTACGCGATCGACGCCTCGAAAATCCAGCGGGAACTGGGCTGGATGCCGGCCCATCGATTTGAGCAGGGAATCCGGGAAACGGTCCGCTGGTATCTGGAAAACCAGGGCTGGGTCGGCGCTGTGCTGGCAAAACGCTGAATCCAAGCCGACACCGGTCGGTTTGGCAGCCCTTTTTTGAGCAGGCGCAACATAACTGGTTTGACTTGAAGGGGAGCCAACTTTAGAGTGCCCGCACATGTTAGCTGCTGAAAATAAAGTGGCAACGGCTGGTGCTCCCGCTCGTGCGAACCCCGAAGCGGCCCTTTCTTGGAAGCAACTCGTCGAGCCGGTGGAACCGTTTCTGGATGCCGTCCACCAACGACTCGTCAAACAGGTGGACGAGTTTGATCTTGGCATCCGCCCCCATGCCGAATACATCCTTAACGGACAGGGAAAGCACCTGCGCCCTTCCTTGGTGGCCCTGTCGGCCAGTTGCCTTGGCGATCTCAACGATGCGCACATCACCGTGGCCGTCATCATTGAAATGGTTCATTTGGCCACCCTTGTTCATGACGATGTCATGGACGAGGCCCGGATCCGGCGGGGGCGTCCGACCTTGGCATCCAGTTGCGGGAACGAAATTGCCGTTCTCTTTGGCGACTGCCTTTTTGCCCAGGCCCTAAAACTGGCCGCGGGCTTTCCGACCCCCGAGATCTGCCGTGCGGTGGCCGCCGCCACCAACACCGTCTGCACCGGTGAAATTCTCCAGACCCAAAACCGGCGGAACTTCCAGTTCTCCCGGGGGGAATACTTCCGCGTGCTCGAGATGAAGACCGCGGAGCTCTTTGCCCTGTCTTGTGATCTATCCGCCCTTCTCAGCGGCGCGACGACAAAACAGCGGGAGTCACTCCGGCAGTTTGGCCTCACCTTCGGCACCGCCTACCAGATCTTTGATGATTGCGTGGACCTATTCGGCACCGAGGCCGCCGCCGGAAAATCCCTGGGAACAGATCTGGCCAAGGGCAAGCTCACCCTGCCCATCCTGCTGTTGCTGGAGCGGGCATCCGTAGCAGAGCGTAACCGCATCGAAGAGAGTATTCGGCAGTGGCACCCCCCTGCTCTGGCGGAAATGGAGCGACTTCTCCACCACCACGGGACGCTGCCCTCCACGACCGACATCATTCACGGCTACCTGGCGCGGGCGCGCCTGACGCTGCTCGATCTTCCCGAATCTGTCGGACGCACCAGTCTGCTGGGCTTGGGCCATTATCTGGCCCGCCAGATCACGGCCTTGGGCACAGGCCGCTGAGCATGCCATGAGCACCGGAGATCCTCCCACGCACAAAGCCCCGTCCCCTGCCTCGGCTGAATCTGTGGCCGAGTCGGAACTGGTGGCCCGGGCGCGCAAGGGGGATCTGACCGCCTACGACGCTTTAGTCCGGCGCTATCAGGAGCGGATCTATGCCACGGTCTACCACATGACATCAAACCATGAGGACGCAAATGACCTGGCTCAGGAGACCTTCATCAAAGGATTTCAAGCCCTCAATTCTTTCAAGGGAGGCTCCAGCTTCTATACTTGGATCTACCGCATCGCCGTCAACAAAACCATCAATTTTCTCAAGCAGCGCCGCAACCGCTCCCACATGAGCCTCAACGATCTGGACGCGAGCGCGGAGAACAATCCGGATCTGCTCTCGCTCATCTCGGATCAAACCCCGCGCCGGGCGGCCGGTTTGAACGAGCTGCAGCGGAAATTGAACGCCGCCCTGCTGCGCCTGTCTGAACAACATAGATTGGTCGTCACGCTGCATGATGTGCAGGGCCTTTCCCATGAAGAAATCGCCGGGATTATGGATTGCAACAGCGGCACGGTGAGGTCGCGTCTGTTCTACGCGCGCCAGCAGCTGCAAGCCATGCTCTCAGATTATTTGAAATAGCCATGAATCCGGAACCTGAAAATTTCGATCAACTCCAAAAGCTGCTGGCCCTCAAACGCCATGAATCGCCTCCGCCCGGCTATTTTAACGGGTTCTCCCGCAAGGTCACAGCCCGCATACAAAGCAATCAAAAACGCAGGTGGCAAGGCCCCGCCGCCCTCTTCTTGGGTGACACAACCTGGCTGACCGAGGTGTGGGACGAAATCCGGGCTAACCCCCTGCTGGCAGGCGGATTAAGCACGGCGGTTTGTGCTGTTTTGATTTTGGGTTTCATCGCCTCGGGAAAAAACGAGCCGCCTTCCGGCAGCCCCAGATTAGCCGGTGACCAAACCCCGCTGCGGGGCGTTTCGGCTCCAGCTCCAACTCCCAGCCTCGCGCAATCCCAACCCCTTTCCAGCACCAACCCGGTCACCTCCGGAGCATTGCCAAACTCTCTGGATTCATTGTTCAACCAAGCTCCTCTTCATTCGGCACCGGCTAAAGCCGGATTCGGCAATTAACCCCTCCCGAATTTTCCGGGCCCTGACCCGACCGGCGCTTTTCTTAAAAACCGCCGACTTTCCCAAGCCCGGATTTCCTAACCCTTGTCCCCCAAGTATTAATCGCCGGCTGACTGGTCACTCTGCGGATCGAAAAGCATTCTGCCCAAAGCTTGCAGATTGTCATCACCCCGATTCATCCCTAATGTTTTGAGCCATTCATGAAGAAAATACTGCCAGCCTCACTCCTGCTGCTGACTCTGTCCCTCCAAGCGGAACCTCTGGGCTATCACGAAATCCAAACCGACGCGGCCGGCCGGATCGTTCCATGGTCTGCGCCGCAGCCCTCGGCAGCCTATGACCGTATCATCAAAAGCGTCTGGAGTTTCTGGAAAGGCTTGGGCAATTGCTCCAACGGCATCCCTTATTTCTATCAGCATCAGGTCTGGAGCCCTGGTCATGACGCGCGAGGTCTGGGAGGCGACCAGCTTGCGATGGCACTCTCCTCCCTGCAGCTGCTGCACGCTTACACGGGTGACCCTGAAATAACCCGCTATATGAGGGGCATCGCCGATTTTGTCCTGGATCACGGGCTCTCTCTCGCAACCGACACATGGCCCAACCTCCCCTACCCTTACAACACCAGCATTCATGGAGGGAATTATGATGGCGACATGCGCGCCGGCAAAGGATTCCTGCAGCCGGATAAGGCGGCGTCATTCGGCGCAGAGTTGCTCGCCCTGTTTGAAATGACCGGGGAGATGCGCTACCGCGATGCGGCCTCCGCCATCGCCGACACTCTGGCCGCCAAAGTTGTTCCGGGTGACGACGCTCATTCGCCTTGGCCGTTCCGAGTCAACGCCCGCACCGGTGAACTGCCCGCCAAAGCCAGTGCCTACGCCGCTTATACCGCCAACTGGACCGGTGCCCTGCGCCTGTTCGACGAGTTGGTTCGGCTCAAAGCCGGCCACCAGGCCACCTATCAGTACGCAAGAAACACCCTGATCGCCTGGGTCAAGAACTATCCGCTCAAGACCCGGAACTGGGGTCCATTCTTCGAGGACGTCTCCTTCTGGTCCAACACCGAAATCAATGCCGACACCATGGCATGGTATCTTCTTGAATACCCGGACCGCTTCGATTCTTCCCCGGGCTTTGGCTCCGCCGCAGCCCGCAGCATCTTGGACTGGACCCTCTTGACTTTTGGCACCAACCGCTGGGCCGCTTATGGAGTTACCGCCATCCAAGAACAAACCGCCTATCGCGTCCCCGGCAACAGCCACACTTCGCGCCACGCGTCGGTCGAATTGCTCTACGCCGAGAAGTCCGGCAGCACGCTCCACAAAGAGGAGGCCATCCGCCAATTAAACTGGGCCACCTACATGGTCGCCGATGACGGCAAGAACCGTTACCCCAATGACGATATCTGGCTCACCGACGGCTACGGAGACTATCTGCGTCACTATTTGCGGGCGATGGCCGCAGCCCCCGAACTGGCACCCACCGGCCAAAACCACCTTCTCCGCTCATCCTCCATCCTTCGCCAAATCCACTACAGCCCGGATCGGATCGAATACGCCACCTTTGACTCAGCATCGCTGGAACGCCTCCGGATTGATTTTGAGCCCGCCCGGGTGACGGCCGGCAACCAGAAACTCAAACGTTTCAAATCCGCAGCTGACATAAAAAAACGCGACGGTTATTACTATGAACCTGCCGGACCACGGGCCGGCCTTCTGGAAATCCACCACTCCGGCTCGGACATGGTGGCCATCATCCGGTGATCGCCCCGGCTCTCGAGCGTGAGCCGGCCATGCACCAGCCCCATGCGACCGGTCTGAAGCTCTCTTTGAACAGGCCAGCTCCTTTTTTAAGAGGACATCCGTGCGGAAGGAATTCACAAACACCTCCCGCACAATACCCCCCTCAAGACCGCAGGGTGCCCCGGTCCGGACTTGCACATCCTGCACCGCCGGAAAGAATGGACGCAGGATGGAAGCACAAACTTTAAACTGCCCCATGTGCGGCGCTGCCGCCTCGACAGATGCCGCCCACTGCGGGCACTGCGGATCGCGTCTGGCGACTGTGGCGTGTCCGTCCTGTTTCGGACTCGTCTTCCTCGGGGCGAAGTTCTGCTCGCATTGCGGCGCCCAGGCAGGAAGTATTGAGATTGTTGCGGAGTCCCACCAGGCCTGTCCGCGCTGCAGGGTGTATATGAATACGGTGGTCGTTGGCGGGTGCAAGCTGCATGAATGCGCCAAGTGCGCCGGGATCTGGGTCGAAGCCGCTGTGCTTCGTCAGATTTGCGCAGACGGCGAACGGCAGTCCACACTCATCGGCCTGCCAACCACCCAGCCCGCTGCCGGGGAAAACACAGTGGAGGAGCGGATTCGCTATGTGCCCTGTCCGATGTGCGGGAAGCTGATGAACCGGCTGAACTTCGCCCGCTGTTCCCATGTGATCGTGGATGTCTGCGGGCAGCATGGCACCTGGTTTGACCAGGACGAGTTGAGGCGCCTGGTGGAGTTCATCCGGGCGGGAGGACTCGACAAAGCCCGCGAGAGGGAGATTTGCGAATTGGAGGAGCGCCGGCAACAGTTGCGGTCGGCTCAAACCGCCGGCAATTGGGACACGCGTTATGAAATTTCCGGATCCTGGCGTGCGGGAGCTGATTCCGGGAATATTCTGGAGTCGGGCATTTCAGCGGCGGCCGATCTGCTTAAAAACTGGTTTACTCGCTGAAACGGTCTTGCTGGACTCAGGCGGTGTTGGCGCTATGATGAAGCGGAACAAACGGATTGCGGATTACACCCGGAAATTTCATGGCTGCTAAAATCCAAATACCAGAGGAACTAAAGGCGGATCTGCCGCAAACCAAGTGGGGCAAAATCCTTAGCGCCACGCCGATTATAATGACGGTCATCGCCACGGCGCTGGCCGGGCTGGCCTCCAGCGAGATGACCCGCGCCCAATACGCCCGGTCGCTGGCTGCGCAGCAGCAGTCCAAAGCAGGCGATCAGTGGGGCTATTTCCAAGCGAAGAAGCTCCGCGCCGCCATGCAGCACAGCACCCTCGATTTACTCCAGGGCCTCGGCCAGATGCAGCCTACTTCCCCCGGAAAGTTTGCCGGCCAACCTCCTGCCATTCAAGCCGCCTTGGAAAACGGACGGGTGCCCGATGCGCCGGCCTTAGCCCTCGATCCAAAAATAAAAGCCGCACTTGATGCGGTGGAGTCAACCAGATCGGAAGCAGAAGCTGCCACATTGCTTGCGACCATCACCCCGGAGCAATTACAGGCCTCGCTGGTGGCAGCCAAAGACAGGGCCCTTAGCTTTGATGCCATGGTCTCCCCCATCAGCAGCGCGATCGACAAGCTTGAAAAAGACCAGCCATCCCCGCAATTCATCGCCGCCCGCTTGCGCTATCACGCGGCCAGATATGAGGCGGAGTCGCGGCTGAATCAGGCGATTGCCAACATCTACGAGTTGCTGGTGCGCAAGAGCAACCTGCTGGCCGAGCGCCATCACAAGCGCAGCGGCCGGTTCTTCTTCGGCATGCTGGCGGCCCAACTGGCTGTCATCATCGCCACCTTTGCCATCGCGGCACGAAAACGAAACTTTCTCTGGTCGGTCGCCGCAGTCGCCGGAGCGGGGGCGGTGGCCTTCTCGGCCTACGTGTTTCTCTACCTGTAGGGCCGGATGCCTGTTTCCCAAGACTAAATCAGGCGCCAACCTGATCATTCTGCTTCCTAGCCCGGACTCAGCCGCAGGTGACGCATCAGGCACCGTCCGTTGGCGCAGTCCAAACCAAGGTGCCCCGATTGAACGATGTTGGAAATTTTAGCAAGCCTCGGCAACGGTTCAATCCGCTTGCGGATCTGATGGCTTTCATTTTATGTGCTGGTGACTTGGTAGAAGTGCGAGGGTTGGATTTCGAAATGAAAATACAGTTCCGTATTTCACCCGGACGCCCTGAGCAGGGAATGCGGGGCCGGGCGGGACCGAAGCAGTCCCGGCGGGTTTCCTGGGCGAAAACTAACGGACTTTGCCCGCCTCAGGCGGAGCGACCCCCAGTTTTTTGTAACTCAGCCCGGTGGCCACGCGCCCTTGGGGCGTGCGGTTCAAATAGCCTTCCATGATCAGGTAGGGTTCGTAAACCTCTTCCAAGGTGTCCGGCTCCTCGCCGACCGAAACGGCCAGCGAACTGACGCCCACCGGACCACCGCCAAACTTGAAAACAATCGCCTCAAGAATCCGCTTGTCCATCTCATCCAGCCCGCTCCCGTCAATCTCCAGCATCGCCAGCGCGAGGTCCGCAATGCCGGCGGTGATAACGCCGTCGCCCTTGATCTGGGCGTAGTCTCGGACGCGACGCAACAGGTTGTTGGCAATCCGCGGGGTGCCCCGGCTGCGCCGGGCGATTTCGCGGGCGCCTTGGGGCTCGATTTCAATTCCAAGAAGGCGGGCCGAGCGGGTGACAATGGTGTCCAACTGCCCGGCCTGATAATAGTCGAGCCGCTCGCGGATGGGGAAGCGAGTGAGCAGCGGAGCGCTGAGCAGACCGCTGCGGGTGGTGGCGGCGATGAGAGTGAAGCGCGGCAGATTAAGTCGCACACTCCGGGCGTTGGGCCCTTGGTCGATGATGATATCCAGTTTGAAATCCTCCATTGCTGGATAGAGGTATTCCTCAATGGTTTTCTGGAGCCTATGGATTTCATCTATGAACAGGACATCGCCCTCTTCCAGATTGGTGAGCAGGCCTGCGAGATCGCCGGCCTTTTCAACCGTTGGCCCGCTGGTGCTCTTGAAATTGGCGCCCATGGCCTTGGCAAGAATGCTGGCCAGAGTGGTCTTACCGAGTCCCGGCGGCCCGCAGAGCAAGATATGGTCGAGCGGTTCGCCCCGTTGTTTGGCCGCCGCCACGCTGATCTCAAGCCGTTCTTTGACCTTGTTCTGGCCGGTGAAATCGGAGAAGAGCGAGGGGCGCAGCGTCATTTCAAGCGCGGCGTCCGGCTTGGTGAGCACGTCGGAAATCATTCGGTCAGCCATCGCCTGAAGGATGCGCAAAGCACGGAGCGGTGCAAGGGGAAAGCGGCTCTTGCACCAGAGGGTCGGCAAAAGAGTTGCCATCCCTCCGAAAACTAAAGAAAATTGGGTCGTTCGATTCGCCATGCATAAACCATCAAAAGTCATCCTCATCGCCGGAGCCGTTGCGGGGATCGTCCTCATGGGGGTGGTCTTCGGCCTGTTGGGAACCCGGCAACCGGCAAATCAACGCTCCTCCCTTGGCGTCCTTCCATCCGCAATCGTGCCGCCATCCCCTCCTGCCACCTTCGGTGCCGCCCCGACCGCCCCTGCGGTGTTGCCAGTTCCAAACCAAGTCACCGGATTTGGCGCTCCGCCTCCGGCCACCGTTTTGACTGAGACCAACCAGCCGGCCAACTGGGAGGAGCGCGTGGGGGAAGTGGTGGGGTCGGGTGACGAAAACACAAACAAGGTGCGCCGCTTGCTCGAGCTCTTTTCCGAGTTGCCTGAGGCCGGCAAATTGGAGGTGGTCCAGCATCTTTCCAACCTGGTGGCCGATCAGGATTACGCCCCGCTGGGCCAACTGCTGGTCGACGCCCGATCACCGGAACCCGTTTTGGATGTGCTGCTTGCCGATGCGCTCAACCGGCCCAATTCCCTGAAGCTGCCGCTGCTTCTCTCGGTCGCTCAAAACCCCGAGCATCCCAAGGCCGGGCAGTCCAAGGATATCCTCGGACTTTATCTGGATGGTGATTTCGGAACGGACTGGACGGCTTGGCAGCAGAAGCTCCAACAATGGCTCAAAGACAACCCGGACTGATTGCGCTTAAACAGTTTGCTTGAACCTGCCGGAGTTGCGCGCTAGAATCGCCCCGCCTTAAAGGAACGCTGAAAATCTATTTTATGCCTGACCCCATCCCTTATTTCGACCTGCCGGCACAGATCCGCGCCTTGCGTCCGGAACTTGACGTGGCGCTTGCCCGGACACTGGATAACTGCTCGTTCTGCCTGGGCCAGGATGTGGTGCAATTTGAAAAGGATTTTGCGGCCTTCTGCGGCGCCGGGCACTGCGTTTGTTTCAACAGCGGCACATCGGCCCTCCATGTCGCCATGCTCCTGATGGGCGTTGGGCCCGGAGACGAGGTCATAACCACTCCCTACACCTTCGTCGCCACGAGTTGGGCGATTTCCTACGCCGGTGCCAAACCGGTCTACGTGGACATCGACGACGCCACTTTCAACTTGAACCCGGACTTGCTAGAGCGGGCGATCACACCGCGCACCAAGGCCGTGTTGCCTGTGCACCTGTATGGCCAGCCCTTTGATCTGGAGCCGGTGCTGGAAATCTGCGGCAAACACCGGCTGCCTCTGGTGGAGGACGCCGCCCAAGCGCATGGGGCGAAATACGGCGGCCGCACCATCGGAACTTTCGGGGCCGTTTCCTGTTTTAGTTTTTATCCCGGCAAGAACCTCGGCGCTTGTGGCGAGGGCGGCGCCCTGGTGACCAATGACGCGGCCCTGGCGGCCCGGGCCCGGTCGCTGCGCGAGCATGGCTCCACGGTCCGCTACTATCATGACGAGGTGGGCTACAACTACCGCATGGAAGGTTTTCAGGGGGCCGTGCTGGGCGTGAAGTTGAAACATCTGGACTCTTGGACCCGCCGCCGTCAGACCATCGCGCAAACCTATCACCAGTTGCTTACCGACACCCCTCTGCAACTGCCCCGCGAGGCCGGCTTCGCAGAAAGCGTCTACCATCTCTACGTCGTCCGGCACCCCCGCCGCGACGAGTTGAAAAAACATCTGGAGTCTAACGGCGTGGGCTGCGCGTTGCATTATCCCCTCCCCCTGCACCTGCAGAAATGTTACGAGGGCTTGGGATACCGGCCCGGTGATTTTCCCTTGGCAGAGAAAGCTGCCCGCGAATGTCTCAGCCTACCGGTCTATCCTGAATTGACGGATGCTCAGGTTTACCGCGTTGCGGAAGTGGTGGCCGGTTTTTTCAAGTCCTGACCGCCCCGACATATTTTGCCGGAAGGGAAAGGTGGGTTGAAATCCAATGCCGGTGCGGGCCGGGAGGATGACAATAGTTGCTGCGCCGAAACCTCAAAAGGGAAACGCAGATCCGGGTTGCAGGCCTAGCGCCCTATGGGTGCGGCGGGCAGATACAGTGAAATGGTGGTGCCCCGGCCCACGTGAGTTTCCAGATGAAGCAAACCGTTGGCTTCCTTGACCAACCGTTGAACTATGTTCAGGCCCAAGCCGGTTCCACGGGAAGGCCCTTTCGTGGTGAAATAGGGCTGGAATATTTTAGGCAGTAATTCTGAAGAAATACCCGGTCCGTTATCGAGAACCCGCAATTCCAAGAGCGGCCCCAGATTGTCAAATCTCTCCAAGTTCAAAACCCGGCTGTTCGGCCCGTCCTTGAATTGATTCAAGTTCATGGACTGATGCAGGGTTTTTGCCTCGATTTGCACGGATTGCCCCCGGGGAGACGCTTGAAAAGCATTCACTGCCAGATTGAGGAGGACTTGAATCAGATCCGTTCCGTTGATCCGGGCTCCGATGTCTTCAGTCAGCGGTGTCACGGTAAAAGAGTGACCGGGGAGACTAGGATGGGTTTGGAGGAGATGGCTCAAATCCTGGAGGAGTTGATTCACCGCCACATGGGGGGTGTCATCAGCTTGGCGGCGCAAGAGTCCGAGATAGCGACGGGAAATCTCAATGCAGTTCGTGGCCTGACGGGTGATCGTTTTCAGCCGGTCTTTGAGCAATTCCACATCCTCCGCCTCCAGCCGGGTCGCATTGCCGAACCGCTGATTAAGCAACTGCAGAAATCCCGAGATCACCGTCAGAGGACCGTTGATGTCGTGGATGATGCTGGCATAGATGTCGCCGCGGGTATTGGCGATCTGCTCTTGGATTTTCTGATTTTGAAGTTCGGCCACCAACGCCTGGAGTTTCTCGGCATTGTCATGCAACTCGGTTTCAAAGGTGTGCCGCTGCATGGCGCTGCTCACTGCGGCACGCATGGTGGAAAGATCGAACGGTTTGTTGATGTAGTCGCAGGCTCGCAGCTTGAGAGCCTGCCTCATCGTATCGGTGGTCTCAAACGCCGTCATCATCACCCCCTTGATGTCCGGATCCAGATACCGCAACCTTTCCAGAACCTCAATCCCGGACATCCCGGACATGCGCACATCCAACACTGCCACGTCAATCTTGTGCTGCTGCGCCAAGGCAATGGCTGTCGGACCGTCACTGGCCAGAAATATGTCATACTCATCCTTGAAGATCACCTTCAAGGACATCCTCGGCCCATCCTCATCATCCACAACCAACAGCCTGCCGCGCCGCGCCTGGGGGGGAGAGGGGGGCAGTTGGTGCTCCGGCAAGCCATCCTCTGGTTTTATATCTAGCATGTTTGTTTTCGGGGGATTCAGAAGGGCATGCTTTGATATTGCGTGGACAACCGAACTCTTGAATATCCGAACCTCTCCGGATTGACAACCCTTTTTTCACGGCGTGTGTCACGGCTGCGGAAGCATAGGGATTTCCAGGTTGCGGATTGATTTGCGCGGTTGCACCGGCCGCATTTTCCACTACCATTAGGCCATGAGCATCGTGAATAAACTTCTCCACACTCGCTACCGCGTCAACGACTTGGAACGCACCATCCGGTTTTACAAGGAGGTGCTCGGGTTGGAGGAGGTGCGGCGCCACAAATCCCCACGCGGCTCGGAACTCGTTTTCCTAAAAACCCCGCAAAGCGACGAGCACATTGAAATCACTTTTTTCCCCGGCAGTGGACCTGTGCAAGTGCAGGCCGACCTGACTCACCTTGCCTTCAGCGTGGACAATTTGGAGGAGTTCTCCCGGCACCTGGCCCGGCAAGGACTCCAGTTTTCAGATGGTCCAACCACAACCTCAACCGGCAGCACTTTCGCTTTCATCGACGCCCCCGAAGGTTATGAAATCGAACTCATTGAGCTGCCAGCTGCCAAGACCCCCTGATTTTGAGGAAGCCCTCCCAGTCGTGCCGGATACGCGATGCTTTTCCAGGGGTGTAGGATGCGCTGGATCTTTGCCACTGGCCACCTCCAGAGGCAAAATGGATAGCCTAAACAAGCCTCCTTTTTAAGCCATGCAACTGTGTGCCTGCCAGTTTACTTTCCCCTTTCCGCGCCCGGCCCTGATGATGGGTATCGTCAACGTCACCCCGGATTCCTTTTCCGACGGAGGGCGTTTTCTGGACCCGGCGGCCGCGGTGGCCCACGCCATTGAGTTGGTGGAGCAAGGTGCCGACATTCTTGATCTGGGTGGCGAATCAACCCGGCCAGGGGCGAGACCTGTCGGGGAGGCCGAAGAACTGCGCCGCGTCATTCCTGTGATCGAACAATTGGCCGGGCGCGTTCGCGTTCCAATTTCCATCGACACCACCAAACCAGGGGTGGCCCGCGCTGCCTTGGCCTGTGGTGCCAGCATTGTCAACGACATCGCGGCCAGCCGCTCCGGAGAGCGGATGTGGGAGGTGGTTGCCGCGGCGGGGGCGGGCTATGTGTGCATGCACAGCCAAGGCACGCCGACAACCATGCAGCGGGAGCCGTGCTACGTGGACGTGCGGACCGAGGTCGATGCGTTTTTCTCGGACCGGATTTCGCGTCTTGTTGAGGCGGGCTTGAGACCCGATCAAATCATTCTGGACGTGGGAATCGGCTTTGGAAAGACCTTGGAGCACACTTTGCAGTTGCTTGGCGGACTGGGGGACTTTACAAGATGTGGTAGGCCTTTGTTATTGGGGGTGTCCCGCAAATCGTTCATTGGAAATCTGCTCGGGGCCCCTGCGGATAAACGGCTGCCGGCGGCGCTGGCCTGCGCGGCGCTGGCCGTTGATGCCGGGGTTCAGATCCTCCGGACCCATGATGTCGCGGAGACCCTTCAGGCCGTTCGTATGACTGAGGCGATTACAGCCCGCAAAAAATGAACTGGAGCGAGATCAGGCAGATCATTGAGCAAATCTGGCGGCCGGGATTGGAGATTCTAATTCTGACTGTCGGGCTCTACTATGCCTTTCGCTTCATCCGCGGGACACGCGGCGCCCCGGTGGTCACAGGTTTTCTGGTCCTTCTACTCACGCTGGTGCTCGTCACCTATTTCCTTAAACTCGAGGTGCTAAAGTGGATTCTCGGGGCCTTTTCGGCCTTCTTTCTTGTGGCTGTTGTGGTGCTCTTCCAACCTGAAGTGCGCCGAATGCTGGCCGAACTGGGCAACCTCCCCCTTTTCGCCTCCGCCAGCGAGCAGCGGGAGGCCATCGAAGTCATCATCCAAACCGTAGAACGGCTGGCTGACGTGCGCATCGGCACACTCATCGCCATCGAGCAATCCATCCAGCTTCAGGAAGCCGTCGAATCAGGCATCGAGGTGGATTGCGCGGCCACGCCCGAAATGCTGGAGACCATTTTCTTCCCGAACAATGCCATCCACGACGGCGGGGTTATCATCAAGGGGGACCGGATCGCTTATGCGGCGTGCATTTTTCCCCTCACGCAACGGGCCGATCTGAGCAAGTCGCTGGGAACCCGGCATCGGGCGGCCATTGGTTTAAGCGAGGAAACGGACGCTGTGGTGGTGGTGGTGTCGGAGGAAACCGGGGCGATTTCCCACGCTTATAAGGGACACTTGGTCCGCGGCGTGACGGTGGAGGCCTTACGCGCTTTTCTCACCTCCGTGCTCATCTCCTCAACCCGTTCCCAAAGCGGACTGAGCTGGGTGCGTTTCTGGTCGCAACGGCGGAATGTGGCACCTTCTGCCGTGCACATGGCTTCAAGCGACCACGCCTCCATCAACCCCCAAGGGCGCGACAAATGATTCAATTCCTACGCCAACTGCTTTTTGAGGATTTCTGGCTGAAATTGCTCTCGCTGGTTCTCTCGGTGCTGATCTGGCTGACGGTCAAGATGGCCATTCGCACCGAAGTGACGCCGGATATCGGACTGGCAGGAACCGCCATTTCAGAGCAGACTTTTCACAATATCCCGGTGAGGGTTGTCTTCACCGCAGCCGAGGCCCGTAATGTCCGCGTCAACCCTCCTGAAGTCCAGGTCACAGTCCGTGCGGAACCGCGGACACTCCAGCAACTGCATGCCCGGGACATTCGGGCTGAGGTGGATCTGAGCGGCATAGCGGCGGCCCGCAGTCTGCACAAGGAAATCGATATCACCCTCCCCCCGGGGGTCACCCGCATCAAAACCGTCCCCGCGGACGTCGAGGTCATCGTGCTTTCCCAACGCTAAACCCGGCATTCCATCATGAGCTCAGCCAAAAAAATCTTCGGCACGGACGGCGTGCGCGGCGTCGCCAACATCGAACCAGTCACCGCGGAAACCGCGCTCAAACTGGGGCGCGCCGCCGCTCACGTCTTCAAAAATCTGGAGTCCCAGTCTCGCGGCCGCGGCCGGCATAAGATCGTCATTGGCAAAGACACACGACTGTCCGGCTACATGCTCGAAAACGCCATTTCCTCCGGCATCCTTTCCATGGGGGTGGACGTGCTGTTCATCGGCCCTCTTCCCACTCCCGGGGTGGCCTATGCCACGCGCAGCCTGCGCGCCGACGCCGGCCTGGTCATCACCGCCTCGCACAACCCCTATGCAGACAACGGGATCAAGTTTTTCCGGGCTGACGGCTACAAGCTCGACGACCGGATCGAGGCGGAGATCGAGCATCTGGTTTTCAGCGGGCAGATTGAAAACATCCGGCCCACTGCCGAAGCCATCGGCAAGGCGGTGCGCATTGAGGATGCGTTGGGACGTTACATTGAATTTGCCAAGGCATCCCTCCCCCGAGGCCTCACTCTGGAGGGAATGCGCGTGGTGGTGGATTGCGCCCATGGCGCCGCCTACAAATCCACCCCCTGCGTCCTGCGCGAACTCGGCGCGGAGGTGATCGTCTACGGCAACCAGCCCGACGGCATGAACATCAACCGGGACTGCGGCTCAATGCATCCGGAGTCGCTTTGCAAAAAGGTGGTGGAGCATCAGGCCTGCCTGGGAATCGCCCACGACGGCGACGCCGACCGGTTGATTCTTTGCGACGAGGGTGGCGGGTTGGTGGACGGGGATGACATCATGGCCATTGCCGCCTTGGACATGCTCACCCAGGGCACGCTCGCCCACAAAACACTTGTCAGTACCGTGATGAGCAACGCCGGCCTGGATGCCTTGGTTCAGGCCGCTGGCGGCCGGGTCATCCGCACAAGCGTCGGCGACAAAAACGTGATCGATGAAATGCTCCGCCACGGCTTCAATCTCGGCGGGGAGCAGAGCGGCCACATGATTTTCCGGGACTACAGCACCACCGGCGACGGGTTGGTCAGCGCCCTGCAGATCCTGCGGATCATGAAGGAGCGCGACCAATCCCTGTCCCGGCTGGCTCGCTGCTGGACGCGCTATCCACAGAAAATCACCAATATTCGTGTCCGGGAGAAAAAACCATTCGACCAACTCGATGGACTATTCAAACTGGTTGCCGAGGCCGAGACGGAACTGACCCAGGCGGGGGGCCGGCTGCTGCTGCGCTACTCCGGCACGGAACCCAAAGCGCGACTTCTGCTTGAAGGGCCCGATGCGACAGTTCTGGAAAGATGGTCGGAAAAAATCTGCTCCCTCATCCGCAGGGAAGTCGGTGCCTGACCTTTAACCTGCAGGCCCGGTGCGCCGCCGTTCAGCAATATCCATCGGGACCGGGTTTGGATGCAAGGTGACACCCTCGATCCGGTTTGTCCGGCTGAATTGGTCAACCGGTAATATCGTGCGCCGCCTTAATTAGTCTCAGTCACTGAAATGCTGCCGCCTAAGATCATGCGGGGTGCCACGTCGTTGCTCCATCCGCCTTTGTTTCGTGGAAAAGTCTGTTACTGAAGGGTGAAGTTGCTGAGCGGCACCGGCCATGAAACCCGGACCAGATTGATCGCAAGCACTGGCAGAGGCCAAATCGTGGTGACCAGGCTGGCCCGGTTATTGTTCTGCGCCGGATCGGGATTATCGCTGCCGATGCTGGCACTGTTGGTGGCTACCCCGACGGCCAAGGAGGTCACCGTCAATCGCACCGTCGCCGAACCACCGCTGTTAATCGTGCCCAGCAACCCAATGATCGGATTATCATTGGTGTTGATGCTGCCCTGTGAAGTCGAGGATGCCCGCAGGGCGAAGGATCCGGGCAGACTATTGGTGACCGTCACATTAGGAGCGGGGTAAGGCCCGGCGTTAAAAACATTCAGGGTGTAGACCAGATTGCTTCCAATCAACACAGGGGCGGGGGCGGCGCTCATACTCACGCTCACGTCGCTGGTGTAGTCCAGCGTGGAGGGGGTTATGCCCGTATTTGTTCCGCCCGGTGCCACGATGGCGATCGGGCCGGCCTGGGCGTTGGCAGGCACCTGGGTGCCAATGCGGGTGTTATTTGTCACCACGAAGCCAGCCGCGTTGCCATTGAATAAAACAGTGGAGGTTCCAGTGAAGTTGGACCCCGAAATCATCACCCAATTCGACGGCAATCCGTGGTCCGGCGTGAAACCGGTCAGGCCCGGCATCCCATAGAAAAGAAGCGTGTTGTTTGTCACCGAAGCGGCCGGCGTAACCACACTTACCGGGCGGTCAGAACACCCGGTGGCACGACGGCACCGATCGTTGCATTATTCGACACGACAAAGGAGGACGTTGGCGTGCCGTTAAAACTCATGCCCAGAGCCCCGCTGAAATTG
>Ga0209829_10000616_pt1 | contig 31606 bp, 30 predicted proteins | sample C_140205_EF_Meta_FD_187311 | JGI IMG/M metagenome (GOLD analysis project Ga0209829, IMG submission 187311) | Freshwater microbial communities from Lake Croche, Canada to study carbon cycling - C_140205_EF_MetaG (SPAdes) (version 2) | ecosystem: Environmental > Aquatic > Freshwater > Lake... | reverse complement strand
AGCACTAAGGAAGCGCTCTCTTCTGGTCGCCTTCTTCTTCCCTGTGTACTCGCTCGCGGAAAAACTCAGCTGGTTGTTCAGCACCTCAATCAATCGCAACCCTTCTATCCTGCATAGCATCACTTCGCAGGTCGTCCCGATTTAATCAGCGTTTCCCTAGCAGTTTCTTGATCCGTGAATGTCGTTCCCCCTCCGTGAAAAGTAGCCTTGGCTCCAACAAGTGGCGCATTGGTTCCGCAACCTCCTTTTCTCTCGTAGGCAAACGTTCGAATAGATCATCAACTCTAATATTACTGAATTCGGACCCCGTGAGCACCCTTTCCACATCGCGGTAGCGGGTGAGGGTGTAGGAATTTGACGCCGGATTAATCCATACTGGTGAGTCCCGCCTCATTCGCGCGTAGGTGGGGTAGGGATCCGCGATGATCGCGGAATCATGAAAATCAAATTTCAGATGAAGATTGATGGTACTCATCATCGGTCACAGCTTGCCTCGGATAAAAGCCGGAGTGAGTTAGAGGTTGATCGCTGCTGATTTGATACGGCCCGTTGAGATAATGCCGGTGAATACAAATTATGGCTTGGGCACCCAGGAAGGAGTGATCTGGATCGGCTGGGCCTGAGAATTGCGTGCAGAAACCAAAGCGACCGGCTTCACAGGCACACGTGATCCATCCTTGTAGCTGATTGAGCCTGTCACGCCGGGGAAGCCGCTCGTGGCATTGATGACAGAAAGCAGGGGCTTCTTGTCTGCGTGCGCCTTATGAACCGCCGTGGCGAGCAGAAGCACGGTGTCGCGCCCCAGTCCGGAGAAGGCATTGGCAGGCATTCCGGTGGCCGCTGCATAGGCAGTCGAAAATGCGGCCGTCGTCGTCGTGGATGCCGCTCCCTGGGTATGGGCTGGGAAGGCGTGCGTGGTGTACCAGACATCATCTGACAGAGGGGTGTTGGCCCAGGCGTTGGGGGCATCGTAGCCGTCCCCTCCGACGATCGGCCCCTTGAATCCCGCACTGCGAAGTGCCTTGATGATAGGCTTTGCCTCAAGAGCCGTCTCGGAAGCCAGATAGACGGCGTCGGCATTCAAGAGGTAAGCGGGGATCTTCGGTTCTGTCCCCCCCACAAAAGACAGTGTGCCGATGATCTCTCCTCCGTGATGTCGGAATGCCTCGGAGAAGTAGGCGTGGAGGAGTTTGGTATAGGTCTCGGAGTTGTCGTAGAGGAGGGCGACTTTCTTGGCTCCACGTGTTTTCGCAAGCCACTCGGCTGCCACTGCCGCCTGGGCATTATCACCGAAGCAGGCTAGGAAGAAGCGGGGACCGGACTGTGCCGGGAGGCGAGGGGAGGTGGCTCCCGAGGTCACAAAGACTTTTTCCCTGGAGCAAGCAGCATTGCCGGCAGCACGGGCGAGATCGGTATCGCTGAGTCCGAAGAAAGCATCGATGGTGGGATCCTTGGCCACAGCCCTGCGGACATCCTTGCTCGCAACCCTTGCCGAGGAGGGGGTTGGAAGGATGGTAAGGGAGACCTTTTCCCCACCGATGCCGCCGGCAGCATTGATCTGGCGGACGGCGGTCTTTGCCCCCTCCAGTGAGGGAATTCCGAGGGGAGCCAGGTCACCGGTGGTACTGTAGACGGCACCGAGCCGGATCTCGGCATGCAGTGAGGAAAGGCAAAATGCCGACGCAAGGATCAGGGGGAGGGGAAGGGGTGAGGCTTTCATTGGATGCCGTTTTATTAATCCCAAGGAATGTGCCGTGCAACACGGAAGAAGAGCCCCGATTCTGGGGATTTCGCTCGCCTGAGAGCGCGAACTTCGGATGAATTTCACGGTGAACAATTTTCCGGTCATCGAACAGCTTTGCCATTCACCGGAGCAGATCGTGCTCTTGGTGCTGATCCTTGGTTTCGCGGGGTTTGTTGCTGGCGTGGCTGGATTTGGATTCTCTTTGTTTGGAGTGGGTGTCCTTTGGACTCTTCCACCGCGAGAGGGGATTCCGTTACTGATGTTGCTTTCGGCATGCAGTCAAATTTTCTCGATTGCACAACTGCGTGCTTCGATGCCTCCCCTGCGTACTTGGTGGCCGCAGGGCCCAGCACCCTGCGTCATCGGGGGGTGGCTTGGGGTACCTGTCGGTCTCTGGTTACTCTCGTATCTGGATACCAAGATGCTCTGTTCTATCATCGGTCTGATCCTTGTGGGGTATTCTCTCTGGATTCTCCTGAAGCCTGTGGGGATGGTCCCGTTGAGACGTACGCTTTCAGGGGCAGTAAGCGTTGGTCTACTTGGTGGAGTGGTGGGCGGATTCTGCGGTTCACCTGGTTCCGTGATGGTCATCTGGGCTAACCTGCTGGGATTAAACAAGGAGCAGCAGCGAGCCACCGTGCAGCCCTATATCATGACGATGCAATTGATGGCTCTTCTGCTCTTCTTGATCCGCGGCGGTGTCTTCAGCGGTTGTCTGCTGATCCTCTGGGTATCCGCGTTCACGGTCATCCTGATTACCACGAGACTCGGGGTGTTGGTGTTTCGTCAATTATCCAATCGGACCTACAACTGTTTGGTCGTGATTATGCTGGCCCTGTCGGGGGTCAGCCTCCTTATCAAGGAATGGCGTTTCTTGGGTAGCGTTCTATCGAAGGTCGATCATTTTGTTTTTTCACTCTGAGTAGGGATCCAATCGACACCCTTCATATTTTGCCAATACCCGGAATCGGGACTATAGAGTCTTGAGTGAGGATCCATTCCATCTTCTCTAAAGTTTCCCCGAAAGCGTGGATCTGGATCTCCATCCTGATCGCGGCGGCTTCCAACTCCGTGGTGGTCAAGATCCAACAACTCGGCGCCTGCCACCCCACCTCCAATGGCGTCAACCCAATCAGCTACTGCAACCTGCTCTTTGCCGGAAGCATTGTGGCCTTCACAACACTTCTCATCCTGAGTCCTAAGCAGATTAGGCCGGTTGAGTTAAGGGTGTTTTCCCTCCGTGAATGGATTGTCACGATCATCGCGGCATCTCTTGCCGGTGGAGTGGCTCCGATCCTTCTCTTTGAGGCGCTATCCGAAGCGAATGTGACCGGGGTTGTGCTGGTTCAGACCATCGAGATTCCCCTGGTGCTTTTACTGGCGTGGATTCTCTACGGAGAGCGCTCCGGGTGGGTAGCGATCCTGGGTGGAATGATTGCCTTCGGAGGTGTCTTCCTGACGGCATGGTATGGCAACGGAGGCAAGTTGGCTTTGGGACATGGGGAGATGATGGCGATACTCGGAACAGTCGCCGCTGTGCTTGCCACGCAACTAAGCCGAAGGGTGATGGAGCGGATGTCCCCGGTGCTCTTCGGCGTTGTCAGGAACTTCCTGGGTATCTTCCTCTTTGCCGCAATCGTTCTCTGGTATTTCGGACCGGGGCACTTCACCGATATCTTCTCGCCCTATCTTTGGGCCTGGACGATTGTGTACGGGTCTCTCATCGTCGTCGCGGGTCAGTTGACCTGGTTCCGGGGAATCCGTTCTGCCTCCGCCGCCGAAATCGCCTTAGCCGCTGCCTTCGCACCGGTTGCAGGAGTTGCTTTTGCATGGCTGCTCCTTGCGGAGAATCCTTCAGCGGGTCAGTGGATCGGCGGTCTTGTGATCATGGTAGGGGTGGTCCTTAATCTCGTGGGGGAGCGACTCCATGGAGTTCCGGATGTGCCGATGGAAGAGAATGTCTCGGGCTCCGTCTTTCGTGGCATCTGATCTTTTCAGCTCGTTTTTTCACGCTTCTGGTGGAGATTGAATTCATGAGAATTCTGACCCTGCTTTCCGCCTTTGCCCTCACAATCCTTCCAAACACTATGAATGCCGCTCCCGCCACTCCTACTAACTCCCCTATGCCGACTAAGTCTGCCACGGCCACCTTTGGCGGAGGCTGCTTTTGGTGTGTCGATGCCGTCTACCATTATGTGCCGGGAGTTCTCAAAATTACCTCAGGATATGCTGGGGGATCGGTGTCCAATCCCACCTACGAGCAGGTCTGCACCGGGCGTACAGGCCATGCCGAGGTAGTCCAGATCTCCTATGATCCCTCGAAGGTGAGCTATGACCAGCTTCTCGATCTCTTCTGGAAGGCTCATGACCCCACGACACTCAACCGTCAGGGGGCTGATCACGGCACCCAATATCGTTCAATCATCCTAACCTCCACGCCTGAGGAAGCCGCAGAGGCCGAGGCATCCAAGAAGAAAGCTCAGGCGCTGTTTGCGGATCCGATCGTGACGGAGATTACTCCGCTCAAGACATTTTACCCTGCTGAGACGTATCACCAAGATTACTACAGCAACAACAAGAGCGCACCCTATTGCCGTGCGGTGATTGCTCCGAAGCTCAAGAAGCTTGGTTTGGGAGAGTAGTACTCCCTTGAGGGATTTCCGATTTCCGGGATGGTGTCACGCGATGGCGTCATGCCATCCAGAAACTCTCTCTGGCCGAGTCTTGGCGTCGCCTCTCAACAGGCTCTGCACGGACATTCACAACTTTTAATATTTGTATTCTTTTCATGCATGCTGCCTCACGTCGCGTCTTTGTAACAGGTCGCTCACTTTTGGTAGGAGGAATGACGACTGTGGAGAGCCTTTGGAAGGAGGTACTCAAGGAGGGCCGTTTAGGGGAGGTGGTTGAGGAGGAGCAATTGTTTAGAAAGCTCTCAGGCATCGAGCCCTCGGATGCAGCAGTTCTTGCCCGGCATCAACTGCTCGCACTGGCAGTTGTAGAAAGGGCGTGGTTGGATTCGAATCTTCCACCAGCCCGGAACCGTCTCAGGGGGGAGAGCTCCAAAGTACGCAATCCTCGGTATGGATTTGTAGGGGGCACTTCAATCGGTGGCCTTGCCGCAATGGAAAGTGAGATCAATCAAATGGCATCTCATCATCCCCGGGTCTCACCATACGCGATGACTCGCTGGAGGGGAAACTCGCTCGGAGTTGTGACATCCCTCCGCTACGGCCTCGGAGGCGCAGAGTTTTCGCTCAATGCGGCCTCTGCAACCGGCTCCCAGGCGATCTACTTGGCAGGCACTATGATTCGATCAGGGATGGCCGATTTGGTCGTGGTTGCGACAGCTGACCCGTCACCGACACCAAAGATCTATCAATCAATGGTACGAAGCGGGAGTGTCACAAAGGACTCTATCCATGGCCCCTTGGCTTCAGGCAGATCGGGCATGCTTCCTGTGGAGGGTGCAGCTTGCATCATTCTCGAGTCAGAGGAGCATGCGAAACCCCGAGGCATCAATCCCGTTGCGGAATGGCTTGGTGGTGAATGTGCCAACGAGGCCCACCATCTCTTTGCACCCATGAATGGCGGGGTTGTTCTCCGTCAATTGCTGGAGCAAGCGACTGAGAATCACATTCCTTCAATCCACGGAATCAAAGCTGTGGATTGGATCTCACTTCATGCAACGGGAACCAAAAGATTTGATGCGATCGAAATTGCGGCCCTGAAAGACTTCTTTGGAACAGGAAAGCTACCATGCGTGAGTGCTCTAAAACGCGTCTATGGTCATGCCCTGAGTGCTTCCGGTGTCATCGAGGCGATCCTGGTGACAGAGGGGATTCGCCGAGGGGAAGTTCCTCCTTGGCCAAGCGGTATCGACCCAGCCCTCGGACTTGCCGAGTCAGGCGAAGGTAGGGTGACTCCTCCAAAGGTGGCGCTGCAAATTGGTCAGGGGATGGGTGGACTGGTGGTTGTTAACGTGTTTGCTCACGTCTCTTGAGGTCACAGTCGATGCACTCCCTCGATCTTGACGTGGAATCTAAAATGCTCTTCCACTTGCTTCCGAATCTTGCATAATGCTCCCCCGATTGTTTTGTGGTGATTTGTTACCCTGAAACACTCTTGCTACGGGTTGATAGCTCAATGGTAGAGCAGTACCCTTTTAAGGTATTGGTTCTGGGTTCGAGTCCCAGTCAACCCAAGTTGTAAATTGAGTAAGTTGAGTGAGACCCGCCCGATTTTTTGTGCCATGAGGCAATGATTGATCGTGCAACTAATGGCTCCTCGGTGTATCCCACCACGCAATGAAAATCGTCGTTGCTTATTCCGGAGGTCTGGACACCTCAGTCATCCTCAACTGGATCAAGGAGACTTACTCCGCTGAAGTCATCGCTTTCTGTGCCGATATTGGTCAGGAAGAGGAGCTCAAGGGACTCAAGCCCAAGGCGCTGCGTACGGGTGCTTCCAAGTGCTATGTCGATGATCTGCAGGCCGAGTTTGCGAGCGACTTCATCTACCCCATAATGCAGGCGGGAGCCATGTATGAGGGTGAGTATTTCCTCGGAACAAGTATTGCGCGTCCTCTCATCGCCAAGCGCATGGTAGAGATTGCAACCGCTGAGGGTGCCGACGCTATTGCCCACGGCGCCACAGGAAAGGGGAATGATCAGGTGCGATTTGAGTTGGCAGCTGCGGCTCTTTCTCCTGATCTCCAGATGATCGCCCCTTGGCGTGAGGAGCGCTTCCGTGAGGAGTTCCCCGGTCGCGCCGAGATGATCGACTATTGCCGACGCCACAAGGTGCCGGTGGAGGCCAGTGCCAAGAAGCCCTACTCGATGGACCGAAACCTGCTTCACATCAGCTATGAGAGCGGCATCCTGGAGGATCCATGGTTCGATGCTTTTGCTCCTGAGAACAAGGGGATGTTCAAGCTCTCCGCCAGTCCCGAGGAGGCCCCTGACAAGTCGGAGATCGTGATGCTCGATTTCATCAATGGAAACTGTGTGGCGGTCAATGGCAAGGCGCTAAGTCCACTTGCCGTGATGAAGACGCTCAACAAGATCGGTGGCCGTCACGGTGTTGGTCGTGTCGATATGGTCGAGAATCGGTTTGTCGGCATGAAGAGCCGCGGTGTCTATGAGACGCCCGGTGGATCGATCCTGCACTTCGCCCATCGCCAGATGGAGTCTCTGACCATGGATCGGGAGGTGATGCACCTGCGCGATGGTCTCATTCCGAAATACAGCACTTTGGTTTATAACGGCTTTTGGTTTGCACCGGAGCGTCTGGTACTACAGTCGCTGATCTCCGAGTCGCAGAAGAGTGTCACGGGCACGGTGCGCGTCCGTCTCTACAAGGGCAACATCATGGCCGCTGGACGTAAGAGTCCTGTGAGTCTCTACCGCCCTGACATCGCGACCATGGAAGCTGATCCGACGCAGGCCTACAATCAGGGAGATGCAACGGGATTCATCCGTCTCAATGCCCTCCGCCTGAAGGTTGCTGCGAAGGTGGCCAAGGGTGGGAAGGAGGTTGCTGCTAAGAGGAAGCAGCCCGCTGCAAGGAAGCGGAAGTAGGGTAAAAAGTTAGAAAGTTAGAAAGTTAAAAGGCGTAAGGGCTTGCTGTCAGCTCCCTCGGTGTCCGTTTTAACTTTTCACCCTTCGCTTTTTTAACCAGTTTCCCTCAGCCCTAACAGCCTTCAGCCTAACAGTCTTTCTGTTACCTGATGAATCCCCAGCGATCCGAGAAGGGCCAGTAGACGAAGAATCCACGCCCGATCACGTTCCGTTCTGGTACGACACCCCAGTAGCGGCTGTCGCTTGAGTTGAAACTATTGTCACCTAGGGCAAAAAAGGCATGCGCCGGGACACTGAAGGTTTCCTCAGGAGATCCAAGGTAGGGAAAAGGAGGTCCGGCATCACTGCCGTTTGAATATCCCCTGTAGCCGTTCTTGCAGCTCATGACGCGCTGGAAAGGCTTGGCTGTGGCGATCTGACCATCGATGAAGAGACGAGGGGGATCGATGCGTAGGGTGTCACCCGGCAGTCCTGCCAGTCGCTTGATGTAAAATTGCGATCCCATCGCTGGATCCAAGTTCATCTCGATGCGGCGGATGCCGGTTGTCTGAAAGACGAAGACGTCCGAGCGCTCGGGATTCCTGAACTGGTAGGTCATCCGGTCGACAAAGACCTGATCTCCAGCTTGCACATACCCGTGGACGATCGTATCTCCAGCATCATAAATACGGCCTGGGCGAATGCCGAAATCACGTACCAGGACGTCCCTAGGTGCGAAGATCTTGTGGCGCCCCTCGGTGGTGATGACTTCGGTGAAGGTGAAGAAGTTCAGTGAGGTTTTCTCATTGAGTCCGAGAACCTCTTCCCTAGCGTTTGCCTTGAGATCCAAGTGAGAGCGTCCCAGTCGCACGAAGTCGACAGCACGAATCAGGAGGGAGGGAAGGGGGCTTGAGGAGGGGTGCCCGGTCATTCCGAATAGTGTCGGCTGCATGGAGCCGGTCGGGATCTTGAATGGCTTCAGAAAATAGGCCTGGAAGCCGATGGCTAACACCACCGCCACAACGATGGCCTCGATGTTCTCTGCCCACGATGCGTGCGGCCGTGCCGGGATCGCACGAGAGAAGTCAGCCTCAAGGTCACTTGAGAGTGCGCTGATTTCCGCCTCGTTCCGACGAGTGATCGCCTTGTCGTAGGACGCAATCAGGGTCTCCAAGGTGACTACCTGATCCGGTCTTAGAATGTCCCGGTGATGATGGAGGGTCTTGGAGGCACCCTCTGAGAGGAGGCGGGCATCTTTAAGGTATCGCGGGGTAAATAGTCCCATGGTCAGGATGGTTGGAAGTTGCAGGGAAGCAGGATCGCGCGAGATTGGCAATCATCGGAGATGGCCCCTTTTCGCTGGAGGGCCGGGGTGGCCCTACATTCAGGAAGCTTGTCACTGCCCCTAACCTTGGTCATAGTCACTAATTCCTTAATCAGCACTCCTGTTCCTATGAAAACTCACTACATCGAAGAGGCCGCGAAAGTGGTCACCAATAAGCAGCAACTCGTCAATATGGTCAGCAAGCGCCTTCGCGAGCTCTCCGCAGGTAGCCGCCCAATGGTTGAGGTGGATCTTGAGATGGGACTTGCAGACATTGCTCTCGCAGAGATCGCCGCTGGAAAGATCAGCACCGAGGAGTCCCCTTTTGATGGGACTTCGGCAGAGGCAGCCTAAGCCTCTACCTCAATCCCTAACGCAGGGTATCTGTTTTAAAAAACCAACTCGGGCTTTAAGCCCGAACTAAGGTTTTTTTCCTCATGGTTCCCGGTTCACGACATGGGCGCTGACATCGTTACCAATCGGAAGGCCCTGAGGGATTACCATATCCTCGAGACATTTGAGGCTGGAATCTCCCTGCTTGGCACCGAGGTCAAGTCCCTGCGAGGCGGACGTGTCGATCTCCTTGGGTCCTATGCCAAGGTCGAGAAAAAGGGAGTCGTCCTGCACGATGCGACTATCCAGGTCTACGAGAAGGCTAGCCATGAGACTCATGACCCGAAGCGCCCTCGCGCCCTGCTGCTCAACCGAGTCGAGATTACGCGCCTGACTGAGGAAACACTCAGAAAGGGATTGGCTCTTCCCGTTCTTCGGATGTACTGGAAGAAGGGGCGAGTGAAAGTGGAGATAGGTCTCGGTAAAGGGAAGCATGCCGGGGATCAGCGTCAGGACCTCAAGAAGCGTGCGGAGCAACGTGATACCGACCGTGAAATCGCACGTTTCAAGCAAGGGCGACCAAGCGGTCGATAGGGGAGCACTGACGATTTCCTCATTGCAGCATCGCGTCTCCCAACATCACTCTTATCAGTCCTAATACTCACAGACCTCCATGACGACCACGACATCGGCTACCGTGAATTCTCAACCAGAGGGTATCCTTCCTCTGGAGGGGGACTTTGCCAGTGAGGCTGCTAATCATGCCGTGGTCCCTGTTTGGATTGAGCTTGTTGCCGACAGTGAGACTCCCCTCTCAGTCTTGAGTAAGCTTGGCTCGGAGGAGCCATCTTTCCTGCTTGAGTCTGCTGAGCAGAGCGATTTGGTGGGGCGCTACTCCTTTGTTGGTTCGGGAGCGCGGGCGGTCATTACCTCCCGTGGCGATCAGGTCTCGCTTACTGATCATGACGGCGAGTCAACCACGTGGACTGCAGCTGACCCGCTCAAAGAGCTGGAGACTCTGATGGCACGCTACCGGAGCAAGGTGCACCCTGAACTGCCTGGCTTCACCGGCGGTGCCGTCGGCTACCTTGGTTACGAAGGAGTGAGGAGATTCGAGCCGTCGGTTCCTGCTGCGGCCCAAGATGATCTTGGCGTGCCAGACATGCTTTTCCTGATCGCTGACACGGTGGTTGCCTTTGATCACAAGGGGAGGCGCATCAAGATTGTCGCCTGTGCTTTTCCCAACGAGCTGGGTGTCGAGGAGTCAAGAAGAGAGGCGATCGAACGCATCTCCCGACTGCTGGCCAAGCTCTCCAAGCCTCTAGCCATGGCGCCCTTCCCTGCAGGTGCCAAGGGAACTCCGCTGCCAGTTACAAGCAATCTCACCAGAGAGGCCTTCGAAAAGGCTGTGGAGGATTCCAAGGAGTTCATCCGTGCAGGCGATATCTTTCAGATCGTTCTCTCTCAGCGTTTCTCGATTCCGTACACGGGAGATCCCGTGCATCTCTACCGCGCCCTGCGATTCGTGAATCCATCCCCGTACATGTTCTGTCTGCGTTTACCGGGAGGATTCTCGCTAGTCGGCAGCTCTCCTGAGGTTCATGTGAAGGTGACCGACGGACATGTGCAGATCCGTCCGATTGCCGGGACGCGTAAGCGCGGAGAAACCCCCGAGGCTGACGAGGCTCTTCGTCTTGAGTTATTGGATGACCCCAAGGAGAGGGCAGAGCACCTCATGCTCGTCGATCTCGCCCGCAACGATGTGGGTCGCATCTCCGCCTTCGGAAGCGTCTCCCTCACCGATTTCATGACGGTGGAGCGCTACAGTCACGTCATGCACATTGTCTCCAATGTCACCGGCGAGCTCTCCGGTGAGCACTCGCCCCTTGACGTGCTCCGGGCAACGTTTCCTGCTGGCACTGTCAGCGGATCTCCCAAGGTACGTGCCATGCAGATCATCAGCACCATGGAACCGACGACCAGAGGCACCTATGCGGGTGCTGTCGGGTACTTGGGATTCAACGGACAATTCGACTCCTGCATTGCCCTGAGAACTGTTCTTCTCAAGGATGGCAACGCCTACGTGCAGGCGGGTGCGGGCGTTGTCGCCGACTCCAAGGCGGCCTCCGAGTATGAAGAGACGGTGAACAAAGCCATGGGTGTCATCCGTGCGATCGAGTTGGCGGCTGTCACCGACAAACCCACTTTTCTGTCATGATCCTCGTCATCGATAATTACGATTCTTTCACCTACAACCTCGTCCAGTATTTTGGGGAGCTTGGGGCCGATCCCTTGGTGAAGCGCAACGACCAGATCACTCTCTCCGAGATCGAGGCAATGGCACCTGAGCGCATCTGCATCTCGCCGGGCCCCTGCACGCCGAAAGAGGCTGGAATCAGCAGTGATGTGATCCGCCACTTTGCCGGCAAGATGCCGATTCTTGGCGTCTGCTTGGGGCACCAGTGCATGGGTGATGTCTATGGTGGTGAAGTCGTTCGCGCAGGCCGCCTCATGCATGGCAAGACCTCCCCGATCCTGCATAACTCCCAGGATCTCTTTGCGGGGCTGCCTAACCCCTTTGAAGCAACCCGCTACCATAGCCTGCTTGTGCGCCGTGAGAGCCTACCCGACTGTCTGGAAATCACTGCTGAGACTGCCGAAGGGGAAATCATGGGGCTCAGGCATCGCACCCTTCCCCTCTGGGGAGTTCAGTTCCATCCCGAGTCGATCCTGACGACTCATGGGAAGGAGCTCCTAGCCAATTTCCTGAAGCTAAAAGCCTGAACAGGCATCCATACGGAAGTTTTTAATCTGGAACTCAGGAACTCATAAAAAGTGAGTTTCTGAATTCGGAATGGAGTTCAAGAACTTCCCATTAAACAAATTTCTTCGTTTCAGGGTTTTCTCCGTTCCTGAGTTCTTGAGTTCAAGATTCTTACCCCTGATGAGTTTCTGTTTGAAGAAGCTCGTTGAAGATTTCGCCGACTTGGCGGGCACACGACTCGACGCTCACGCCTTTGGCTCCTTCAGCCTCAAGGGAGGTCATCGAGACACCGGGAAGACCGCATGGGGTGATGTGGGAGAAGGGAGCCAGATCACCGCAAATATTGATGGCAAACCCATGCATGGAGACCCAGCGGCGGACACCGACTCCTAGCGATGCAACTTTCTTGCCACCCACCCAGACGCCAGTCTTTCCCTCAAGCCGTTCCCCGGTGATGTCATGACGTGCAAGGAGAAGAATCAGGGCCTCTTCCAGAAATCTTAGGTAAGCATGAAGATCACGGTCAAAGAGGCCAAGATCGAGGATTGGATAGCCTACCAGCTGACCGGGGCCATGATAAGTTGCCTGACCGCCGCGATTAGTGCGGTGAACGGGGTAGGGGAGAATTGCCTCCTCTCGGAGGCTCGATTCATCCCGTGTGCGTCCCATGGTGTAGACAGGCTCATGTTCGAGTAAGAGCAAGTGGCTAGCGGTACTTCCTCCAATCTTTTCCTGAACAAGGGACTCCTGAAGATCAAGTGCCTCCTTATATGAGACCCTGCCGATCCATCGCGGGGTAATCAGGTGACTCATTGAGCGCGTCTCGCGGTGACTTTGTGGATGGGCGAAGCGATTGTTCTCAGATGGGTCAGGCCGATGGCAATGGCATCGGCAGCATCGCTGGGAGGGGTCTCAGTAAACCCCAGTAGGGCCCTGATCATGAAGGCTACCTGATCCTTGGCAGCCGCACCCTTTCCGACGATGGCCTGCTTGACCCTCTTGGGTGGGTATTCATGAATGGAAAGGCCCTTTTGCGCAGCTGCAAGCACCGCAACTCCACGGGCCGCCCCCAGAATGATAGCCGTCGCATAGCTCTGGACAAAGATGACTTTTTCAATGGCAAGTGCGGTGGGTTGGTGGCGCTCAATCGCCGCACTCAGGGCTTCAAAGATAGCGATAAGGCACCCCTCTTGGGACAGGGAGGGAGGATTTTTTACAACAGAGTACTCCAGACAACGGGTCCTGGTACCGATCTCCTCCAAAATGGCAAACCCTGTACCTCTTAGAGATGGATCTACTGCCAAGATACGCATTGGGTGAATTATTGCAGGGCTTGGTTTCAATGAAAGGCAGTCTGGAAGGCTTTACCAAGTAGGTATCTCCAAGAGCGACTCTGCTTCACTCTGAGCGCTCAGCTCAATGTGATGCTCAAAGCCTAGAGACTAGCGACCACCCTGAGGCATGAAGCCACCCAGGGCCCCTGAACCTTCCCAACTAGCTGGCCTGTTCCATGGAATGGTGCTGACAGCTGCACTGGCCTGTGAGGAGGTGCTCGGTTCGGAAGCGGATTGGCATCCAGAAATAAGAACAAGAACTCCAAGAAGCGGAAGAGAGAGCAATCGATTCATCATGAAGAGAATACAGGGCTACCCGCAATTAGGGCAGCTTGACTTCTGCATCGTCTCCCGGGCCGGTATAGATCACCGTATCCCCGGGCTGTACGGCCAGACCTGAGCGAACACTGTTGGCGACAATGTCAGCAATCGAGGTGGATGGTTCGACGGAAGTAATGCGGACTTTCCCGATCAGCTGAGAGCCGCGTTTGATGAGCATCTCGGCGTTATTCACCACGCCGTTGCGATCACCGAGGCTAAGGACCACGAAGTTCCATGAGGGGTTGACCGCAAGGATACGCCCCTCGAGTCCCTTGCGCATCATGTTGTTGCGGCGCTGTGCTTCACGTTCCTTGAGAGCGGAGAGCTGGGATTCTTGATCCTTGAGCCTGGTCTGCAGGCTGGTGGTCAGGATATCCTTTTCCTCAAGTTGTTTTTTAAGCTCCACGGTCGGGTCATTGGCTGGATTTGAGGCCGCGTTGACCTTGGCTTCAAGTTCCGCGATTCGCGTATCCTTGGCAGCCATGTCCGTTTTCATCTGAGTCACGGTGGCATCCTTGTCCGCCGACTCCTTTTGAACATCAGCAAGTTTGGAAGTGAGTTTGGTCCCCTGTTCCGTCAGATCGCTGATCATAGCGGCTTTGCTTTCAGCATCAGTGTTAGCTAGGGCCAGTTTTTCACTGGTGGTCTTCAGGTCCGAGGTAAGTGATCGCACGGTCTTTCTTTCTGCATCTCGTTCGGACAACGCGACCGTCTTGGCCTCCTTCTCCTTGAGTAAGTTACCGCGATTTAGAAATCCGAGTCCTGCCGCAGTCAATGAGAGAATGGCAGCCAGGATAATAAGGGTCTTTTGCATCGAAAAAGGGGGGGCGAAATCAGTGAAGGGATGATTTGTAGGGAATATCGTCATTCCCCTCAAGCTACAAAAGTGATGCTGGAGGATTGTTTTTTTTTGACAACACCATAGAATGCAATTGTCAGGGGCTATGGATGAAAGACCGGTGGACCCCGCCAGGGCAGGAATGCAGCAACGGCAGCCAGCTCTCTCTTGCCGTAGTTCCCTGACACTTTTTCTATCCCTTCTTGCTTCCGTGAGGAGAAAAATCAGCTAAAACCAAGGGATGCGTCACGGTCGTTTTGAAGAATCAATGTCCACTCTGTTGAGGGACTATGGGGAGTCTATCTCATTTGATTGGAGACTCTACCGTCACGACATTCGTGGAAGCATTGCCCATGCCCGTGCCCTCCTGAATGCCGGATTTCTAAATCAGGCCGAGTTTGCCTCTATTGAAAAGGGGTTGAATGCCATCGGAGAGGAGATTGCGGCGGGCAAGTTTGTGTTCTCTGTCGATCTGGAAGATATCCACATGAATATTGAGAAGGAGCTGACCAACCGCATTGGTGATGCCGGTGCCAAGCTCCACACAGCGCGTAGCCGCAATGATCAGGTGGCGACCGATCTGCGTCTCTATCTTCGTGATGAGATTGCGTCACTACAATCTGGAGTCCGAGCCCTTCAGACTGCTCTTATTGTGTTGGCCTCAGCCAATGAATCGGTTCTTTTGCCAGGCTACACGCACCTCCAGCGCGCCCAGCCCGTGCCGCTCGCCCATCATCTCCTTGCCTACGTGGAGATGCTCAACCGTGATCATGGCCGCCTAGGTGATGTGGCACTTCGCATGGATGAACTCCCGTTGGGCTCAGGAGCATTGGCTGCATCGACCCTCCTTCTGGATCGTGAGGCCATTGCCAAGGAGCTCGGCTTCTCCCGAGTCACCCAGAACAGCCTTGATGGTGTCAGCGACCGCGACTTTGCTCTCGAACTCCTCTCTGCGCTAGCCATTGTCGGAATGCATCTTTCACGCCTTTCCGAAGATGTGGTGCTCTGGACCACCACAGAGTTCGGATTCGCACGTCTGAGTGACCGCCACTCGACCGGCTCCAGCCTGATGCCCCAGAAGAAAAATCCCGATATCGCCGAACTGACTCGCGGCAAAACGGGAAGACTTTATGGGAATCTCTTCCGACTGCTGACGGTTCTCAAGGGACTCCCAATGGCCTATAACCGGGATCTCCAGGAGGACAAGGAGGCAGTTTTCGATTCCGTCGACACTGCGCGTATGGCTCTCGCGGTGACCGCCGAGATGATGGCGGCTCTTGTGATCAATGCGGAGACGGCCACAAAGGCGGCCAGTGACCCCGCTCTATTGGCCACTGATCTCGCCGATGAGCTGGTCCGCAAGGAAGTTCCGTTCCGCACGGCTCATGATCTGGTGGGCAAGCTTGCCGCAGAATCGTCAAAATCCGGCATTCCCCTTGATCATCTCCCAGTTGAGGTAATCCGTGCGCATTGTCCGCAGTTGGTGGACGAGTGGAAGTCGATCTTTGATCCCATCCGCTCCCTGAAAGCCCGTGCCGCCACTGGCGCTCCCTCTCCAGCAAATGTCTCTGCACGCCTTGCTCAATGGAAGAAGCTCCTTGAGGTTTCCGCCTAAGTCAGGCGAGGGGATGTGAATTCATGGAACTAAACAAGATCTTCTCCTTCCGCGAGCAGGAGGACGAAGCCCGTCCCTTCATGGATCACCTCGGTGATCTCCGGGTGATGATCATCCGGATGGCTGCGGTACTCGTGGTGGCCATGATCGGGTCCTTCTTTTTCCGGGACATCCTCGCCTCGGTGATCCAGCGCCCTCTTGTAGCCGTTGATGCCGCTCGTGCAGCATCCCTCCAGTCGCTCGGTGTTGCTGACTCGATGACCATCTCCCTTCAGCTTTCTTTCTACGCGGGGATGGTCGTTTCCTTCCCGATCCTGATCTTTCTGTTGGCTCAGTTCCTCTTCCCGGCCCTCAAGCCGACGGAGCGCAAAATTCTTCTCCCTGTCTCTGCGTTCGGACTCCTCCTTTTTCTGGGGGGCGTGTTTTTTTCTTATTTCATCGTCCTTCCCGGAACGCTCGATTTCTTCTTCAAGGATGCCAAGGCCATGCACTGGACACCGACCTGGACCGTCCGTGAATACTACTCCTTCACGACCCAGTTTCTGATCGCTTTTGGAATTGCTTTCGAGATGCCAATGGTGGTTCTGGCTCTGGTGAAACTCGGAGTCCTCAATGAGGAAAAACTCCGCAAGACCCGCTCCGCTGCCATTGTCACCATCTTCACCGTCGCGGCCTTCATCACACCATCCCCCGATTTGGTCACCTATCTCCTGATGGGTGGGCCGATGGTGGTGCTGTATGAAGCTTGTATTTGGCTGGCGCGTTGGGTCGAACCAAAGCCTGAGGCTGGCGGGATTGGGATTTAGGTTTGCTTCTTTCCTCTCCGTCTCAGCGCCTCTGCGGGATGCTTTTTCTGTCTTCCTGTTTTTCAGATTAATCGCGGCAGTCTCTGCAAATAAAAAGGCCGCACCCTTTCGGGAGCGGCCTTCTTGTTGAGTTATCTGAAACCTCAGAGGTTCATCTTGATCGCTTGAGACGCCTCACGGGCCATTGCCGCATGTTGCTCGTCGGTGCAGGCCGAGTTCAAAGGAACGTCGGTCTTTACCTCGGTGGAGGTCACGATGCCCTTCTCGAGCATGTAGGCCTCCACTTCCTCGCCGCTGATGTCAGGCAGCATGACCCCGTTGATCTCCACACAAGGGGAGAGGGGTTGGCCGCTGCGCTGCTCCATCTCAAACCGGAACGCGGGGTTCAGGATGATGTCCTTGTCGGTGTAGGAGAGGGAGTACTTCGCCATGACGGCGCGTACTCCTCGGCTCCATCCGCAGGAGGTCTTGAGGTAGGCGGTGATTTCGGGCTGTGACATAATGACAGGTTGTTCGGTGATCGTGATGAGAGGGAAGGATTACTTCTTCCCCTGGCCTGGACGATACTCCTCTTCGGCTGCCGAAAGGGCTGCCCCGAAGCTGACCATGTCCTCGCCGCTCTTGACGGACTCGAGAGCCTCGCTCTCCTTTCGGAGTGCCTCGTCGCTGTACCCGGTCGCCTTGATCGAGAGGCCGAGACGACGCTCGGTTTTGTCGATCTTGATGACGCGGGCCTCGACTTCCTGGCCGGGCTTGAGGACATCCTTGACCTTCTCGACACGATCCTCGCTGATCTGCGAGATGTGGACGAGTCCGTCGATGTCGCCGGGGAGTTCGATGAAGGCGCCGAAGTTGGCGATCTTGGAGACGGTTCCCTTGACGACGTCGCCGACCTTGTACTTGCCCTCGATCTCTTTCCACGGATCGGTCTCGAGCTGCTTGACGCCCAGGCTGATGCGCTGGTTGGCCTTGTCGATGTCGATGACGACTGCGTCGACTTCATCACCCTTCTTGAGGATTTCGCTTGGGTGATTGATCTTCTTGGTCCAACTGAGGTCCGAGACGTGCACCATGCCGTCGATACCTTCCTCAAGCTCAACGAACGCACCGTAGGCGGTCATGTTGCGGACCTGACCCTTCACCTGCTTGCCGATGACGTATCGCTGTTCGATCTCGTCCCATGGGTTTGGCTCGAGCTGACGGACGCCGAGGGAGATCTTCTGATCCTCCTTGTTGACGCCGAGAACCACGGCCTCGATGTCCTGACCAAGGGTGAGGACATCGGATGGACGGGTGATGCGCTTGGTCCAGGAGAGCTCGGAGACGTGGATGAGTCCCTCGATTCCCTCTTCGATCTGAACGAAGGCGCCGTACGGCATGAGATTGGTGACCTTGCCCTTGATCTTCTGCCCGATCGGGAAGCGCTCTTCGAGGCGGTCCCAAGGGTTGGACTGAAGCTGCTTGAGGCCAAGGGAGATGCGCTCCTTGTCCTTGTTGATCTCAAGAACGACAACCGTGAGGCGGTCGCCTGGCTTGACTGCCTCGCTCGGATGGCTGAGGCGTGCCCAGGACATGTCGGTGATGTGGAGAAGGCCGTCGATTCCGTCGAGATCAAGGAATGCACCGAAGTCGGTGATGTTCTTGACGGTACCCTCGACCTTGTCGCCGGCGCTCATGGTGCCGAGGAACTGCTGGCGGCGCTCGCTGCGCTCTGCCTCGATCAGCTCACGGCGGCTGAGAACGACGTTCTTACGATCCTCGTTGATCTTGACGATCTTGAAGTCGTAGGTGTTGCCGACAAATTGGGTAAGATCCTTCGGAGGATTGATGTCCACTTGGGAAGCGGGGAGGAAGGCCTCCACGCCGACGTTGACGATGAGTCCACCTTTGACGACCGACTTGACGCGGCCCTTGATGATACCCTCGGCCTCGAAAAGCTTGACGATCTTCGACCAGTTCTGACGCTGGGAGGCTTTCTGCTTGGAAAGAACGACCATGCCCTGGTCGTTTTCGAGACGCTCGAGGAGAACCTCGACCTCGTCTCCGACATTGATCTCCTCGGGATTATCGAACTCCGAAGCGGAGACGACACCTTCGGACTTGTAGCCGATGTCGATGAGGAATTCCTTGGGACGCTTCTCGAGGACGTGTCCCTTGACGATGCTGCCTTCACGGTAGTTTTTAACCGAGGCGGCGATGAGTTGCTGAAGTTCAGCCATTGATGTTGTCATGATGTATTGAATAACTTCTACGGAGAGGTTGTTGCCAACCACCCCTACCGAGACTCCTTTTAAGTGACGGCAGAAGAGCAAAAAAGAATAGCAATCCCTGCTTGCAGGGCAATGAATTTCTACGACTCTTAGTCACCTTCTTCCTTCACTTTTGCCATGACCGAACCAGCACTTTGCCGCCCGCTCCACTCACTCACGATGGAGGATCTGAAAGCCACTCTTGCTGATTTGGGGCAGCCCGCCTTTCGGGCAAAGCAGATCATGGAGTGGACCTATCAGAGAGAGAAGCGTGTCGAGTCTTGGGAGGGGATGAAGAACCTTCCTTCCTCCCTCAAGGCATCGCTTGCTGAAAAGCACCCGTTACGGATGCCTGAAGTGATCACCGTAAGCGGTTCTAAAGACACAACCCGCAAGCTCCTTCTGCGTCTCCACGACGGCGAGCTCATCGAGACAGTCCTCATCCCCGCGTCACCCGCCCTCTACGGAGAGGAATCCGACCGTCGCACCCTCTGTGTCTCCTCCCAGGTCGGCTGTGCCTACGGGTGCAAGTTCTGCGCGAGCGGGCTCGACGGATGGAAGCGCCACCTGAGTGCAGATGAGATCGTCTCCCAGGTCCTCCTTGCCGAGAAGATCTCCGGAGAGAGAATCAACAACCTCGTCTTCATGGGGATGGGCGAGCCGATGGCCAACTACACGAACTTCATGCTGGCTGTCGGCATCCTGAACGCTCCCTGGGGTGTCGGCCTCGGAGCACGCAAGATGACCGTTTCGACCAGCGGTCTCGTGCCCCGCATCCGTGACCTTGCCGATCAGCCCCTCCAGATCAGGCTGGCCATCTCCCTGCACGGTGCGAGCGACGACGTGCGCAGCCAGATCATGCCGGTGAACAAAAAACACCCCGTCGCCGAGCTGATGGATGCCTGCTCTTACTACAGCGAGCGGAAGAAACAGATGATCACCTTTGAGTATATCCTGATCGAGGGAGTAAATGATGCCCCCTCCGAGGCCCGGCTGCTAGCCGAGCGGGCGAGGGGACTCCGGGCCAAGATCAATCTCATCCCTTACAACACCGTGGAGGGACTTCCTTGGAAGCGTCCCTCGGAGGAAGCGCAGGAGGAGTTTCTCAGGATCCTCCGTGACCGGGGGATCGCCGCCACCATCCGCAGGGAGAAGGGGCACGACATCGACGCCGCCTGCGGCCAACTCAGACGGAGGATGGCGACCTCACTAAACGAAGCCGGTTAACGAAGGAAATAATGAAACGTCCCCGGATCGTTAGTCAGTCCGTTGAACATCTGCGTGGCAGTCAGACGACTTACGCGCCACATTTCAGGCAGGCCTTCTATCTCGGATGGATTTTAATCCTCAACGGGCTTTCAAGCATTGTTCATGCAGTGATCCCTGCGTTTTTTCCGGGAACAGCGGCGTTCACCACCATGCGTCTCTTCTACAAGTATTGCCATGGTCATCCTAATCCCCAATTTCAACGCATTCGCTCAATGTACGAGAGACGTTACTTGAAGCATCTTATCGAGGAACGCACTCGGAAGAACGCTAAAAACTCTAAGTAGCTTTGCAGCGAGTACCTTAAACTGCCACTTGGATATTAAGTGCCATATGGTGTGGAAAGCGTTCATAGACACTTCGATGGAAAAAGCAATTTCCTGCCGGGGCCATCTTGAGTAGAGTGTTGCCTCATCCTTATTGAACCAATTTCATGAGCACCAACACCCACCCACTTCAGGACCAAGTCGCCATCGTAACCGGAGCCGGACGAGGCATCGGAGAATCCATCGCCCGCCATCTCACTGAGGCTGGAGCCAAGGTGGCTGTTGTCAGCCGCAGTGAGGCCAACTCCTCCAAAGTTGCTGCAGCACTCGAAGCGATCCGTCCAGGTTCCGCCAAGGCTTACGCCGTGGATGTTGCTGATTTTGACGCCGTCCAGAAGATCGGCGAGCAGATCGTTGCCGACTTCGGGCGTGCCGACATCCTTATCAACAATGCCGGCATCACCCGCGACACGCTCGCGATGCGCATGTCCTCCGAGGACTGGGATGCCGTCCTCGACACCAATCTGAAGGGCTCCTTCAACTTCATTCGCTCCGTCCTGCGGACCATGATCAAGCAACGCTCCGGACGCATCATCAACATCAGCTCCGTCAGCGGACTCATGGGTCTCGCCGGGCAGACCAACTACGCTGCCAGCAAGGCGGGCCTCATCGGACTCACCAAGAGCTTAGCGAAGGAAGTCGCAAGCCGCGGCATCACCGTCAATGTGGTTGCACCCGGCTTCATCGAGACCGACATGACGGCGGTCCTCAACGAGGAGATCCGTAAGGGTGCTCTCTCCCAGATTCCGCTCTCCCGCTTCGGCCAGCCGGAGGAGATCGCCTCCACGGTGGCCTTCCTCGCCGGACCAACGGCAGCCTACATTACCGGCCAAGTCCTGGCCGTGGATGGCGGAATGTCGATGTAAGAAAAAGGATGAAGGATGAGGGATGAATGAACGGAATCATGCCTGTTCTGTCCGATTGGTTTCATACTTCAGCTTTCATACTTCATACTTTCTCAAATGCTTCTCTATCTCCTGCGACACGCTGAGGCGGAACCTCATTGTGCGGACGACTTCTCGCGTCGCTTGACCGAGAAGGGGTACAAGCAGGCCCGCCGGGTTGGATGCTTCATGAAGGAGCAGTTCATCAAGCCCGATATCATCCTCACAAGCCCGGTGGTCCGTGCCCGAGAGACATCGGAGATCGTGGCCAAGGTTCTTGGTAAGGTGGATCTCGTTGAAGTTCCTTGGGCTGCCTGCGGCATGGATCCCGAGAGGGCTCTGGGAGAACTCGGCACCTACAACCGCTTTAAGAGCATTCTGCTTGTCGGCCATGAACCTGATTTCAGCTCACTGGTCGCCAAGCTGCTTGATCTTGGGAAGAGTACCTCCGTGACGGTTTCCAAGGCCTCTCTGACTGCAATCGAGGCTTCGCGCCTTGTGCCCGGTGCCGGAGTGCTGCAATTTCTTCTACCGGTGAAGTGTCTCTAATCCAACGTCCCAAGCTTCCTCAGATCCCATGAAGACCCTCCTTCTTACCAACGAGTATCCTCCGCATATCTACGGCGGTGCCGGCGTGCATGTGGATTACCTCAGCCGTGAACTGGCCAAGCTCATGGAGGTGGAGGTCCGCTGCTTCGGTGATCAGAACGAGCAGGTCGGGACTATCGAGGTGAGGGGATTCGGACTTGGCACTCCTGAAATGAGTTGCCCAAAACCGCTTCAGAGCCCCCTCGGTGCTGCGCGTCGCTGTGTCGATTTCAACGGAGCCGGAATCACAGCCGATCTCATTCACTGCCATACCTGGTACACCCATCTTGGCGGTATCATGGCCAAGCTGAACTACGGAATTCCTCTTGTGATCACGGTTCATTCACTCGAGCCCCTTCGCCCTTGGAAGAGGGAGCAACTCGGTGGCGGTTATGACTTCAGCCTCTGGGTCGAGAAGACCGCCCTTGAGATGGCCGATGCCGTCATCGCCGTCTCTGAGGAGACCCGCCGAGACATTCATTCGCTCTTCACGATTCCCGAGGAACGGGTGAGCGTCATTCACAACGGCATTGATCTCTCCGAGTACCGCTCCACCAATGATCCCGAAGCACTACGCGCCTTGGGTGTTGACCCTGAGCGGCCCTATGTCCTCTTTGTGGGTCGCATCACACGCCAGAAAGGGATCATGCACCTTGTGCGGGCGATCAGGCATTTGAACCCCGGATTCCAGATTGTCCTCTGCGCAGGGGCTCCCGATACTCCAGAGATTGCCGCTGAGATGCAGCAGGCCGTTGCGGCTGCTCGCGAGCATCACGGGGAGATCCTCTGGATCGAGAAAATGGTCACCCGACCAGAGGCGATCGCTCTCTACTCGGGAGCCGGTGTCTTTGTCTGCCCCTCCATCTACGAGCCTTTCGGCATCATCAATCTTGAGGCGATGGCCTGCGGCACTCCGGTCGTGGCGAGTGCCGTCGGTGGCATCAAGGAGGTTGTCGTGGATGGCGAGACTGGCTTCCTGATTCCCCTCCAGCAGATGAGTGAGAGCCCCTTTGAGGCGACCGAGCCCGAGGCCTTTGCCTCCGACCTGGCAGCCAAGATCAACCTCCTCATGGGTGACCCCGCTCTTGCCGCCAAAATGGGGGCCGCCGGACGCAAACGCGCCGAGGAGCTTTTCAGCTGGGATGCGATCGCCAGGAAAACTGAGCGACTTTATCGCCAGCTTCTGCGAGAGTAGTCGATATGTTCATTGATCGAGTCAGGGTGCACGCCAAGGCGGGCGACGGTGGGAATGGTTCAGCCAGCTTCCGCAGAGAGAAATTCATTCCCAAGGGTGGTCCCGATGGTGGTGACGGAGGTGATGGTGGCGACGTCATCCTGCGTGCCGACGTGCACGTTGATCAACTTGCCAACCTCTTCTTTGAGCCGATCCTGAAGGCAAAGCCGGGTGGCAAGGGATCCTTTCGTCAGCGCCACGGAAAGTCGGCTCCCGATCTCGTCGTCCCTGTCCCTGTCGGTACGCTGGTTTACCGCTTTCCGACGCCGGCTCCCTTCGATCCCTTTGCCGAACCCGCTGAACTCATCGAAGGTGAAGAGCAGCCCTCTGATCAGCCTCGTGCGAAGAAGGGGCTTGCCGATCCGATGCCTGAGGATCTCGTTGCTGATCTCGATGTGGTTGGCAAGGAGTTCATTATCTGCCACGGCGGCAAGGGTGGTCGTGGGAATATTCATTTCAAGAGTTCTCGCAATCAGGCGCCGCGTCGCTTCACCGAGGGAACCGAGGGAGACGAGGCCTGGTTCCTTCTCGAGATGCGTTCCATCGCCTTTGCTGGACTTGTCGGTTACCCGAATGCCGGAAAATCAACCCTCCTGAGGGCTCTCTCCCGCGCCACTCCCAAGGTGGGTTCCTATGCGTTCACGACCCGACATCCGCAGGTCGGGGTCGTTGATCTCGACGACTACAAGAAAACAACGGTTGCCGATATTCCGGGACTGATCGAGGGGGCTCATGAGAACCGTGGTCTTGGACATCAGTTTCTGCGCCACGTCATGCGCTGCAGTTACCTCCTGATGGTGCTCGATATGGCGGGATCCGAGGGGCGCAGTCCTCTTGATGACCTCAAGGCCCTGCGCAAGGAGCTTGAGCTTTACAATCCAGAGCTAGCCGAGCGTCCCTGGTGCATCGTGGCCAACAAGATCGACATGCCCGAGGCGGAGGCCAATCTCAAGGCCTGCAAGAAGAAGTACCCTGGCGTTTCCATACTTCCCATCTGTGCCGAACTGGGTGAGGGGATCCCAGAGTTGAAAGCTTTCCTACAAAAGAAAGTCGAAGAGGAGAGTGCTCGTGTGGCCGCCGAGAAGGCCTTGGAGGATGCCGCAGCCAAGGAGGCCGGAACTGCTAACCAAGGAGCCTCGAGCAGTACGCCATTGGTGTATTAGTTGGGATGGAGCTGTTAAAAAAGTTAGAACGTTAGAAAGTTAAAAGGTGGGGGAAAGGGGTCACAGTCTGGTAAATCTCCACCCAGCTTGTAACGAAGGGTTCCACTGGCCGCTTGGCCGCCGCAACGCCTCAATGCACCAGCGCCTCGGCGTTTCAACGTTCTAATCCTTCTAACGTTTCCCCCTCCCATCCCCTAGTTCTTCTTCCCCCGTTTTAGTGCAGGGGTGGGGGCTGGTGCTGCAGGTGCATCCGGACGGAGGGCTTGTTGGAAAGCAGGATCATTTGCCAACTGCTGGAAGAGTTGTTCCCGTCCGATCTGTTGAAGGGCCGTGTTCCCACCTAGTAGAACGGATTTGTGAAGATTAGCGAAGCCTGCCGGGCGTTGTCCGGTGATGAGTTGATACTTGGCGATCGTGTACGGGACATCCCATTGATCGGGTTGAGCCCTCTCCAGCGCCAAAGCTATCTGCAAAGCCTGAGGAATCCGGTTCTGAGTGGCGTAGAAGTTGATCATGTCGCGAAGGAATGGAACGTCATTCGGGGTGGCCGCCACGGCGTTAGATATGATGGTGTCCGCCTGGGCTACTTGTCCGAGGAGCATGAGATTCTGGAGGACAGGGGCGAGGAGTTGACGATCATTAAGATTTCCCTGAAGGGCGCCCATTTGGAGTGGCAAATCCTGAGATGCCTTGAGACGGGCCTCTGTGGCGATCATCAGGCGCTGAAGCACCTTGCTATTGGGGTCCAACGGTAGGAATCCTGCGACGAGGTCACGCGCATCCTTAAATCGTCCTTGCAGCGTGAGGAGATTAACCAAGTTACTAGTGCTCTCCGTATTTGCAGGCCAGAGGTAGAGAGCCTGCCTGTAAGCACGCTCCGCCTCGGCACGCATGTTGCGGAAGCCGTAGATATTACCTCCCGTGTTGCGGAGTTTGGCAAAGGAGTGCTGGGCAAGATCGTCGTGGCGGAACCCTGGGTTGGATTCAAGTTTCTTGATGTAATCGTCCCACCAGGCGAGATCCCTTTCCGCAGTTCCGGGCGGGAGGGCATCCATCTTGTCATGGGCAATCTCGTAGCAGAGGCCATGGGGAATGGCGTACGGATAGGACCACGACATCGGGAAGCTCTCCTCGACATAAAAGTGCCGCGGTGTGCCGTCCTGACGGTCGCGGTTATGAAGGAAGATCCACTCGGCCACAGCGGAATTCAGTGCCACAGGGTCACTCTGAGGGTTGGGCATGGCGGCAGGGTTCTCCTGATACTTGCGCATCAGTCCCTCGAAGAGCGCCATGATCTCTTCACGATGGGGAAGGACCAAGGTCTCTTTGGGGTAGGTGTGGTCACGGCCGAGGAGACGCTCATACCAACTGAACTCGGTGGGGCGCTCCGTCGTGTAGTGTGAGCGGATGTAGCGGTTGTAGAAAGTGTCGGCGAGGGCGTTCTGGGTGACGATGTAGAGATCGCGACGGTCGAAGTTGGGATCACGCTTGTACTTCTCAAAGCTCTCGCCAAAGACCATGTAGGTAGGGACAAAGCGACCCGGATCAGTCCCTCCAAAGACAAAGCTATCTTTTGGCAGATCGACAAGCATGTCATGTCCGTACATCCATCCAAACCAGTGACCTCGTTGAGAACTATTGGGAAGGCCGACCACGAATGTGTAAATCGCTGTGGCGGCAGCAAGGAAGGCCACGATATGACGCTGCCAGCCACTCCTTGGAAATCGTTCCTGAAGTCTGGAGTAGAGGATCGCCGCACCGAAACTCGCCAGCATCAGGAAAAATCCATAGGCGAGGCTTTGGTACTGATACTGCATGTCCCAACCGGCATTGTCGTAGCCGTTGTTCCAAGAGAGGGGCTGAAGGAAGGCCGAGAGACAGAATCCTATGACAAGCAGGTAGAACCAGATGCGCTGCTCGCGTGGGAGTCGCCAGAAGAGGAGAAAAGCGAGCAGGGCAAAGACTAGCGGCACCAAGGAAACGTTCCGAGCCATGACCTGCCAGAAGACTTTGCAGAATCCATTGAAGGACTGAAGCGTGGACTCCTCATCCGGAGCCTTGGGTCCCTTCGGCTTCTCGACGGGAGGAACTCCCATCAGCTTTCCTACCGATCCCTGAAGCTGATCAGCGAGCGTTCCCCAATACTGGGAGCGGTTGATCGCGTAGAAAAATCCCTCCGGCGTGCTGCAGTAGCTCCAGTTCATGGGAGGATTCGTCGAGGAGGTGAGAGGCATGTAGGCGTAAGGGAGCAAGCCTGCAAACACTGCCACAAGAATCAACAAGCCCTGACGCCACTCCGTCAGCTTGCGGCGGATCACCAGAAGAAGAAGGAATCCGGCGCCCACCGTGTAGAGGAGGCGGATGGCGGCTTTCATCGCCAGTGCGTGATACTGGTCGGTGGAGAGATAGGCGAATCCAAGATAGAGCAACGCCGCCGTGAAGATGCTGTAGAGTGCGTACTCCCAAAAGAGCTCGGCATGGAGGAGCAGGATGACCAGGAGAGGCAGGAAGGCCATCGCCAAGGTCATGTGATGGTTACTCATGCCCAGGCAGAAGATGAAAATCAGCCAGACAAACGCATTCTTCCAATATGGGCGCCTGATCCAGACGTAGGTGAACATCAGGAGCATCATCATCAGGCACACATGGAGTGCGTAAAGTCCCTTGCCGACAACGGCATGCGACCAGATGGGAGTCACCCATGTGAAGGTCAGTGTGGCCGCGATAGCCAGAACGGTTGCGGGGGTGCGTGCCACGTTGAGCCAGCGGGTGGCGTTCAACGAGATCAGCGAGAAGATGCCTGCCCCGATCGCCATGCAGAGACCCGAGAAGAGATTGATCTTCCAGGAGCCATTACCTAAGGGGATGAGGTGGCTCCAGATCCCTGCGAGGATCGTCCAGAGTGGATATCCCGAGGGGTGCATCACGCCGAAATGCAGGGCGGCGGTGGCCATTTCACCATCGTCGTTCAGGCCGATATTCGGCATGACCGTTGACCAGTAGGTGACTAGCGCCACCAGGAAGCAGAGGAGCGCAGTCAGGCGTTCATAGCGGTCAAAGACCCGGAAGGGGTGTGCCGCTTCCTCCTGCTGGTTGGGTGGAGACGGGAAGTCAGGATTCATGGTGAGAATGGTGCTCATCGTGATGATTGAAAAAAGGTGGGGTTGCTAACGCCTTCTAAAGGTTCTGCTTAAAAGGCCCGTTAGGGCCTCCTTGGGGATCTCCGGAGGCCGTTCTGGATCAGAAGACCCCAGACCATGAGAAGGGCTTCGATCACAATCTTCTTCGACATCTTGGATGTGCCCTCGACGCGATCAGCAAAGATAATGGGCACTTCGACAACCTGAAGCCCCCGACGCCAGACGCGGTGGTTCATCTCGATCTGGAAACCATAGCCGTTGGACTTCACCGTGGAGAGGTCGATGGCTTCCAGTGTGCGGCGACGCCAGCACTTGAAGCCGCCAGTGGGATCCCAGACAGGAAGCCCCGTGATCCACTTCACGTAGTAGGAGGCACCTACGCTCAGAACAAGACGCTTGAGAGGCCAGTTGATGACGCGGATCCCATTCACATAGCGGGAGCCGATGGCAAGATCTGCTCCAGACTCACGGATCCCAGCAAGAAGCTTGGGCACATCTTCCGGGCTGTGCGAGAAATCGGCATCCATCTGGACGACCAGATCATAACCATGCTCAAGCGCCCATTGAAAGCCAGCTACATAGGCGCGTCCGAGTCCGTTCTTTGCTGTCCGAGCTAGCAGGTGGATCCTTGAATCCTTGGCTGCGGTCTCAGCAACCCAGTGGCCGGTACCGTCGGGAGAGCTGTCATCAACCACCAAGATCTCCACAGGGTCATGAAGAGCCAGGAGTCGATCGACAAGTTTAGGAAGATTATCCCGCTCGTTATAGGTGGGGACGACAATCAGAGTGCGCTCAGACATGGTTAAAAAGTGATCCACTAACTTACTCAAACTCTCTGAAGCGTCGAGTGCCAATGGAGCAAATGCAGCGGGGAGATCGGATTATTGCCATCAGGTGCCTGCTACATTATGAGGAGAGCATTTGACGAATCCCGTGGGAACTTGAGAATGACATTGCCCGAGCTGGCACACATCCCCCTTAATACAGGGATGAATCAACCTTGGGGTGTCCTCTTTGACTGGGATGGTGTCGTGATCGACTCCTCATCCCAGCATGAGCGTTCTTGGGAGTTGCTTGCCGCGGAGAGGGACCTTGAACTCCCAGAGGGCCATTTCAAGGCGGGCTTCGGCAAGAAGAACGAGGTGATCATCCCTGCTTTGGGCTGGGCTGAGGATCCGCTCCTTATTGCCGCACTCGCAGACCGCAAGGAGGAGCTCTACCGTGGCCTTGTTGCTGCCGAGGGGGTGCTCATTCTTCCTGGAGCAAGGGAGCTCCTGGCCGCGCTGAAAGCGGCAGGCATTCCGCGTGCCGTCGGCTCCTCCACTCCGAGAGGGAATCTCGACGCACTCTTCGCCGCGACCGGACTCGACGCCTACTTTGACAAGGTTGTCTGCGGAAGCGACGTCCTTCATGGAAAGCCCGATCCCGAAGTCTTTTTGAAAGGGGCGTCCCTTCTTGGCCTCCATTCAGAGCGTTGCATCGTCATCGAGGATGCCTTTGCAGGAATTGAGGCCGCTCGTCGCGCGGGAATGCTCGTCGTGGGCGTCGCTACGACCAACCCCGTGGAGCAATTGGACAACTGCGATCTCGCTGTCCAGTCACTGGCGGAAGTAACTCCGGCAATTCTTGCCGATCTCGTTGGGGAGAGCGCGTCATGAGCACACCTCTCGACTTCCTCCATCTCGCCGAGCATTACGCCCTCGTTCTTCTGGCACCTTTTGCCCTGATCGTCACCGGCGGGCTCTTTGTGATGGCCGATGTCGTTCTCCTGAAGCGGCGAGGGGACGCTGATGGTGTCGGCTCATTCCTCGGGGCGGGAACCCGTCCTCGTCCTGGTCTGCGGCTTGCCTCGGTTTTCTTCTTCACTTTGGCCTCCGTCCTTGCGACACGCGACCTCCTGATTCTGCTTAAGGATGCCCCCGGGTTGCTTCTCTCGCTGGCAATTGGAATGACTGCTACCGTTCTTGCCTTTTTGATCCTGCTCTTCGGCATCCTACTCTCCAGAGCGCTGGGTGAGTCCCTACACGATTCCCTGCCCATCCGTGGGGTTTCCAAGGTGGCTCATTGGTTGACCATCTGGGTGGATCCACTTGCCGAAGTGGGATGGGTTGTCGTGGCAACAGTCCTCCGACTTCTGCATCTTGATCGGAGAAGAACCCCGGAGCAAACCGAAGAGGATGTCCTCCAGATGATGGATGAGGGGCTTGAGAGTGGAGCCTTTGATGCCGCTGAAAAAGAGATGGTGGAAGGGGTGTTGGATCTCGACGAGCAGACCGTTGCCGAACTCATGACACCGCGCTCACGGGTTACCTGGCTTGATCTGGATGAGCCTGATGAAGTGAACTGGCGCAAGATCGCGGGAGCCGGTCACTCTGACTACCCTGTCTTCCAGGGGACCCACGACAACATCAAGGGAATGGTCGCCGTGAAATCGCTCTGGGCCAATGTTTCAATGACTGGTGAGGTTCGTCTGGCCGATGTCCTCAACCAACCCCTCTTCGTGCCTGTGACCATGTCCGCGCCGCGTCTCATCGAGGAGTTCCGCAATACCCGCCGTCATATCGCCCTTGTGGTCGATGAGTTCGGGGTCGTCGAGGGAATGGTGACGCTCAAGGACGTGGTCGAGGCAATCGTGGGGCGCTTGCCTGAGCGAGGTGTGCGCCAGCATTATCCCGAAATCATCACCCGTGAGGATGGAAGCTGGCTTGTGGATGCCCAACTTGATTTTGAGGAGACGACACTGGCAATCGGCCTCTCGATTTCTGAGGAGGAGCTGGAGGCCAATCGCTACCAGACGATCGGGGGATATGTTCTCCATCATCTGGGCCACATTCCCGGGGAGGGAGAGTGGTTTAGGCAGGATGGATATCGCTTTGAGATTGTGGATATGGATCGCCAGAGGATCGACAAACTCCTGGTGACCCGTCTTGAGAAGTCCACTCTGGATACCACTTCAACAGAATCTCACTAACTTTTATCATGATCGCCTCCGCTTATCACCCCGAACTCTTTCCCATGCAGACCACATGGTGGCTCTACGGGCTTTTCTGCCTCTTGATTCTGGGGAGTCTTTTTATCGACATGCGGAGGCGTTCCGGAAACGACCACGAGATTGGTCACCGAGAGGCCGTCATCAACGTGGTGATCTGGATCAGCCTCGCCCTTCTTTTCTGCGCCGGGCTCTATGCCTACGGACTCTGGCGGTTCCCACTCGATCCCTCTCTCGCGGGCTACGACGCCCACGCCCTGGCGAAGCAGTGCAGCCTCGAGTTCCTCTCTGGCTACCTCGTGGAGAAGAGCCTTTCCATTGATAACCTTTTTATCTTCCTTGTCGTCTTTGACTTCTTTGCGATTCCTCAGAAGTACCGGCACCGGATTCTCTTCTACGGCATCCTCGGTGCGTTGATTTTCCGTGCTGCGTTCATCGCGATCGGTTCCGTCCTGATGCAAATCTCCTGGGTGCCCCTTGTCTTTGGCATCTTCCTTCTCTTCACAGGGCTCAAGGTCGCCTTCGGCCCCGAGTCACACCCCGATCCCTCCCAAAATGTCTTGATCCGATTACTGAAGAGGTTTCTCCCAATTTCGCAGAAGTTCCATGATGAGAAGTTTTTAGTCCGGGAGGCGGGTCGCTGGGTGGGGACCCCCTTGCTCCTGACCCTGCTCTTCATCGAGGTAACGGACATTATCTTTGCCCTCGACAGCGTGCCGGCGATCTTTGCGATCACCACTGAGCCCTTTATCGTCTTCACTTCCAATATCTTTGCCATCCTTGGCTTGCGGGCTCTCTACTTCGTCCTCGCCGGAATGGCCTCCAAGTTCCATTACCTCAAGTATGGGCTGGGATTCATCCTCTGTTTCGTGGGACTGAAGATGTCCTGGCTCGACCATCACTACGGGGGGCATTTCCCGACCAGTTGGTCCCTAGGTATCATCCTGACCGCACTGCTCGCCTCAGGTGTCGTCTCCTGGATCTTTCCATTGAAGGAAGAGTCTTCTGCGTAGCAGGTCTGAATTACGATTTACAGTCCGCTCGGGTAGGTTTCGTCGGTTTCACCGGGTATCCAGTGGACAGATTTTTCCAGGGGTTCGACAGCCCTGCTCTTGTCGTAGTGGATGATC